>Ga0268299_1000479_pt1 | contig 123096 bp, 95 predicted proteins | sample NOBtaG_FD_193484 | JGI IMG/M metagenome (GOLD analysis project Ga0268299, IMG submission 193484) | Activated sludge microbial communities from bioreactor in Nijmegen, Gelderland, Netherland - NOB reactor | ecosystem: Engineered > Bioreactor > Aerobic > Activated sludge | place: Netherlands...
TGTAGGCGTCCTGCACCGTCAACCCCATAAACGTCAGGTTGATCGCGCCACCGCCCGCCAGCGTCGCGCCCGGTCCCATCGTCAGGGCCGATGAATAGTTCAGCCCCGAGAACGACGCCGATTGGCCCGGCCCCACCGCGATGTCGCCTGTGTTCGAAAAGTTCATCGCAGCGCCGACCGCCGACATCGAGACCGAGACGTTCCCGCCCACCGCGTTGATCTGGCCGCTGTTGGTCACGGCCCGCGTGTTCGAGATCGAGAGGTTGCCCCCGGTAAGCGTCGCCGTGCCGCTGTTCGACCAGTTCGACGTGACACTGTTGTTGCTGGTGAAGGCCGCCGCGCCGCCGGTCAGGTTCATGGCGCCGCTGCTGTCGAACGACTCGAAGACCTGAACCGTCAGCGGACCCGCCGTCACGGTCAGATCACCGCTGTTGACGTAGGTCGCCCCGGAGCGGGTCATCGACGTGGCCGCGTTCACGTTCCACGCCCCCTGATTGTCCATCGAGACCAGCAGGTTCCGAGTGCCGCCCGGCTCGATGTTGAACGTCCCGGTCGGCCCATTCACCAGCACGCCGGTGTCATCGAAGGAGAGCAGGGTGATCTCAACCGTGTTGGCTCCCGCGGCGGTATCGAGCATCTCCAGCAATCCGTGATTGGTCAGGTTGTTGTCGGCGAGGTAAATGCGGGCCGCGATCATGGCGTCGACCGCCTCCAGGGCCAGCGAGCCGGTGGGCTGGATCGTCACCGGCCCCACAAACTCGGTGCCCAGCCCCTGAACAGTCATGTCCCCGGCGATGGAGCAGGTCGCGCCCAACCGGCTCATGTTCCCGGTGACTGCGCTGCGTCGCTGCATGTACAGCGTCGAGCCATCCGCGATGTTCAGCGAACCCGCGCCCCCCACGATGATGTCCGTCAAACTCAGCGGCGAGGCGCCAGGGCTGTAGGCGTCCTGCACCGTCAACCCCATAAACGTCAGGTTGATCGCGCCACCGCCCGCCAGCGTCGCGCCCGGTCCCATCGTCAGGGCCGATGAATAGTTCAGCCCCGAGAACGACGCCGATTGGCCAAGGGCCACGGTAATTGATCCGCTATTCAGAAGCGAAAGCGGCGATCCCAAGGCGTTTGTCGACACGGACAAGTTCCCGGACGCAGACAGCGTGCCGCTATTCGTGACCGTGCGAAAATTGGAGATCGTCAGGTTCCCACCCACAATCACGGAGCCAGAATTGCTCCAGGACGACGTGGCCGAGGCGTTGCCGCCGAAACTCAGCCCACCGTTCACGGATCCGACCGAATTGGTATTCGAGTAACTCTCGGCACTGGCCATGGTCAGGCTGCCGTTGAGGAAACTCGTAATGCCGCTATTGGCGTGAATTGCGTTCGACGCACTCATGGTCAGGTTGGTCGCGACGCCGAAAAGGCCCTGATTGTCGATGCCGAGATTCAAGGCGCGGGTGCCGCCCACGCCGGCCTCGACCGACAGAGACGCCCCGGGCGCGTTGATCAGCCGCCCGCCGCTGCTGGAGATTGCGACGGACGTCGCGAAGGCGCCGCCGCCGCTGGTGGTGAGCAGGATCGAGGAACCGTTTGTGATGTCTTGTGCGCCAAGCGAGAGGTTCGTGCTGACTTGTGTCGTAACGTCGTTGAACGACTCGAGCCTGAGGGTACCCGAGTTGAGGATGGAATTGGTGAAACTGTTCGTTCCGTTTACAAGAAAAAAGCCGTCGTTGGCGAGCGGGACCGTCACCAATCCGCCGGAGGTGGACATGATGACGGTGTTGTTGTTGGTGAACGGGCCGACGCCTGTGACGTCGGCATTGATGAAGTTGATCGTCCCGTTGTTGACGAAACTGCCGCCGGCGTTCCACACGCCGTTGTAAAAATTGACAAATGCCCCGCTGATCGAGGACGCCCCGCCCACGGTGATGTTGCGAAAATTGCCGTGGAGAATCGCGTCACTCGAACTCAGGGCAAGCGAGCCGACCGAAACGTGGGTGTCCAGGATGACGTCGTAGGACTGGCCGGTGACGCCGATGTTCACCGCGTCACCGGGGCCGGGAACCTGACTCGGCGTCCAGAAGACCGGGCTGTTCCAGGTGCCGCTGACCGGATTGGCCCAACTGATGACGCCGCCGCGCGTCACCGCAGCGGCCATGAAGAAGGAGAAAAAAAATACACATGTCCGTGTTGCCGCATTCATGGCGAAGCCTCCATGAGCAGGAAGGAACTTGTCATCGCGAATTTCGCTGCGCGTCAGAATTCTGGCGGCGACAGCGGGGCATTGCGGCGAGTGAATGAACCGCGAGCAGGCTCTGGGAACGAGTCGTCCGACTCCCGGCCGTAAAGCCCCTCGGAAGAATATCTTACATCCGGTATCTGAAAAAACGAAGCGAAGTCTGCGACGATCGGTGAAAATTCCGCGAAATTTCGCCGTGATTCCTCGTCAACACGCAGGAACCAGACGCCGAAAATCCTAACTCCGGGCACAGCAATCGGTTTCGGGGGCGCAGCATGCGTTCTCGTGTGGAATGGCCCGGTAAATCGACATGCCGCCCATGACGACCATGGCCACGGCCGCGAAGCGGAGCAGATGGGCCCGCGCGGTGCGGCTCAGCGTGTGGCTGCCGCAGCCGACGAGGATCATCGCCGGCGCCGTGCCGACGCCGAATGCGGCCATCCAAAGGAGACCTTCCAGTACGTTGCCGCGGGCGACGGCCAGCGCGAGAAAGGTGTAAACCAATCCGCACGGCAGGAAGCCGGTCGCGATGCCGGCCAGAAAATGCCCCATGCGGCCCTTCGCATTCAAAAACTGGCTGAACAGGGACGACCACACCTGCGCCACGACGCCGACGCCGCCCGCGCGCCGCCTCGGGATCCAGCCCAGTGAAGACAAGCCGACAAATACCATGATGAGTCCGGCAAGAATCGAAAAAACCTGCTGCGTGGTGACGAACGCGCCGTTGTATCGGGAGAGCGACTGGCCGGCGAAGCCGCCGACCGCCCCAAGAAATGCGTATGTAAATATGCGACCGGCCGTGTAAATGAGTTGCCGCGCCAGCATGGGCACGAACAGGCGTTCGCCCGCGCCGACGGCCGCCGCGAATCCGCCGCACATGCCCACACAGTGGGCCGAACTGAGCAACGAACCGGTGAGCACCGCGCCAAGTTCGATCATGTCAGGGCCCCCACCGGGTGTGCCTCGGCGTGCTCGGAGTCCCCTGCCTCCGCACCTGCGGCGTGCGATGCCGTCGCGGCCGCGGGACTGCCCGCATTCAGCCGCAGCGAATTGCCGATCACGAACAGACTGCTGGCCACCATCGCGACAGCGGCGACCACCGGGCTGAGCCGCCCCGAGACCGCGAGCGCCAATCCGATGCCGTTGTAGAAAAAGACCCAGAAGAGATTGACCCGGATCGTCCGGACGGTGCGGCGCGCAAGGCCGATGAGCCAGGGAATCGAGGCAAGATCATTGCCCATGAGGCAGATCGCGGCGGCCTCGCGGGTCACATCGGCGCCGCAGCCCATGGCAATGCCCACATCGGCGGCCGCCATCGCCGGCGCATCGTTCAGACCGTCGCCGACCATCGCGACCAGTGCGTCAACGTGCGACGCGCCGGCAATGCGGCCGACCTTGTCCGCCGGAAGCAGGCCGGCATGGACTTCGACGCCGAGTTCGGCCGCCATGGCGCGGCCCCGCAGGGGATGATCGCCTGTCAAGACAGCAACCCGGCATCCCAGCGATTGAATGCCCTTCAGCGCGGCCGCTGCCTCGGGCCGAAGCGCCTCCACAAGTGCGATGACACCTGTCACCCGGCCGCCCCACCCGATGCAGACGACGCTTCGACCTGCGTGCAAGGCAACGTCCAACGCAGCCTGCAATGGCGCGCTGATGGCCAGCGCGGCCTCGGTCATCATCGCGGGGTTGCCCAAGCGAATGACGCCCTGTCGATCAACGCCGATCAGGCCGCGCCCCGGCACCGTGGTGACATCGGTGACGTCCGCAGGCACGACGCCGCGGCGAATCGCAAATGCAAGCAGGCCCTGCGACACGGAATGCCGCGACGACTTCGCCAGTCCGGCGGCGCGTGCCAGAACCGATTCGGAACAAATGCCCATTTCGGTTGAGATCGAAGCGACTCCGGGCAAACCCGTTGTCAGCGTCCCCGTCTTGTCGAGAAACACGGTTCGAACGCGGGCGAGTTTCTCAATCGCTGCGCCGGAGCGAAACAACGCACCGGCTGAGGCCGCTCGCCCCAACGCCATCCACACAGCCATCGGCGTGGCAATGCCGAGGCCGCACGGGCATGCGATCAGCAGCACCGAGAGGCTGGTCATGATCGCCTCATTCGCGCCGCCGCGGAAATACCCGGCAACCGCGGCGATGATCGCGAGCACCAGCGTGAGCGGAAGAAAATAGACGGCAACCCGATCCGCCAGCCGCTCGTACCGGCCCTTGGCCGCGCGGGCGGATTCGAGCAGGGCCACGAGACGACCGAGCGTCGTCTCCCGCCCGACAGCGGTTGCGCGAATGGCCAGATCGCCGTCGAGATCGTGGGTGCCCGCCCGGACGGCGTCGCCCGGCTGCTTGACCACCAGCGTGCTCTCGCCGGTGACGATCTGCTCATCGACGTTTGCGCGCCCGTGTTCGACGACGCCGTCAACCGAAATGCGATCACCGGCGCGCACGAGGAGAACGTCGCCGATGCGGATGTCGTCGGGGCGAAGGGTGCATTCGGCCCCGCCGCGGCGAACCAGCACTTCCGGGGGCAGCAGGGATTCAAGCGATTTGACGCGCTCGGTGGCGTGCAACTTGCCGACGGCCTCGAACCAGCGGCCGAGCGTCACCAGCACCAGGATCATGCACGCGGTTTCAAAGTAGGTTGCGCTGCTGCCGCGCAGGGTGGCGACATACGAATAGACAAATGCGGCAATAACCCCCAGCACCACCATGGCGTCGGTGGAGATGATCCGATTGCGCCATTGCGATGCGGCGGCCTGCAGGATCGGCACACCGAGCAGGAAAAGGACGGGGGTCGATAACAGGAGCGAGGCATAACGCAGGATCTGGGCAATGTTGGTTGAGACCGCATCGGACGCCTCGTGGCCTTCGTACACCTCGCGGCCGTAGAGGTAGATGCTGCACATCATTACGCACATGGTGAGAAAGCCGGCGAGGCCCAGGCGCGTCAGCATCCAGACTGCCTGACCGCGCTCGCCGCCCTCGCGGGTGATGCTCGCGGCGAAACTGCAACCGTAGCAGCAATAGACGGGATCGTCTGATGGCTGCGCGGCGGCGGACACCCGCACCGGAAGTTGGCAGTAGTGGCACGCGACGAGGGCTGGGATTGCTTCACTCATAGTACGACTTCGCCATCGGTATCGCGTACTTGATGACATACCAGATGGCGCCGACCCAGAAGCCCACCCAGATCAGGCGGACATACCACGGAATGCGGTGCGTGGTGTAGGTGTGAAACCGGCCTTCTTCCTGCGGCGACGACGAGTCGGTTGTCTGTGGGTTCATGGGTCATTCGCTCCAGGGTCGGCCTTCGCTGCGGTCGAGCGCTTCCTCCTGCTCCAGCATGTCGAACTTGGGGGCCTCGATGTCGCGAAACATGCCGTGGAGGATGGCCCACGCCAGCATGCAGGCCATGCCCGCGGCGACAAACAGATAATTGGTAATCGGAACCAGTGTGAAATCCACGCCGCGATCGATGCCCAGCATCCGAAAGAACTGGATCAGTTTTTCAATGAAGCCGTATGCGCCGGGAATCAGAATGAACGCTGCAATGACCAGCAGTGTGTTGCGCTTGCCGCGGGAGTCCTTGACGCGAATCATGGCTTCACTCCATCCGATGACGTCGCCTGCGCGTCAACTTCTGCGTCCGCCGGCGCAGGCGCCGACGTGGGCCGCGGCCCCTCATTCCGCCAGTAGGGATATTCCTTGTGCCAACTGCCCAGCCATTGCACATAGGCAATGATCGCCATGCCCTTCTTATTTGGATAGCCGTCTTCGTCGTAGAACCACGGGTATGACGGCATCACCGACACCGGCACGACGCTGGTCGGCTTGTAGAAATGGGCCAGGTGCCAGTCGTTGGACTTGCGCCCGCCTTCGCGAATCAGATCGGGGCCGACCCGCCGCGTGCCGAAGAGCACCGGTCGCTGCAGTCGATTCTGGTATTCCGCGGCGTAGGACCGCGGCCCCCAGCGGACGTCTTCATTCGACACGGGCCGAATCTGCTGGCTGTGACAATGCCAGCAGGCCTCGCTGACGTAGACGTCGTGGCCGAGTTGCAGGGCCTCGGCGAACGACTCGGTGCTGACTGTGCCGTAGTGCTTCTGAAATCGCTCCGGGAACTTCTCCGCCAGTTCGACGAATTCGGGCACGATGCCCTGTTCGGCGAGTTGATGGGTGGTCAACTCCGGCTCGCCGTGGAAGATGAGGATCGGCACGAGCCCCATGACCACGAACGCGAGGATGAAGAACGCCAATCCCGCGATGAGAAACACACCTGACTTTGACTCAAACATCTCTTACGCGTCCCCGATCGGGTCTCTTGCGGACACAATGCACATCACGCGGTCACCGGCTCGATGGGCGGCAACGGGTCCGGCGTCGCCGGCAACGGCGTCACCTGCGTGCCGCGCATGTACCGCCAGGTCATCCAGACATTCGCATAGAAGAAACACTGGCCGATCACGATGACCGCGCCCATGATGGCCCTCAGCATCCAGAACGGACGCGACGCCGTGATCGACGTCTCCCACGGCGCGAGGTCGCGCCATGCAAAACCCTGAATCAAGCCGGCAATCGTCAGGTCCACGAACATGACCAGCATGCCCAGGCCCGTGAGCCAGAAGTGCCAGTGATTCCAGCGCGGTCGATACCAGTCTGACGCGCCCATCACGCGCGGCAGCAGGTAGGTCATCATGCCGAGGATCCAGAATCCGAACACGCCGAACATGACCAGGTGGGCGTGTCCCACGACCCAGTCGGTGAAGTGAATGATCTTCTGGAAGGTCAGCGTGACCTGGAACGAGCATTGCAGACAGGTCGTGAAATAGAAGACCATGCCGATGTAGAACCACCGAATGGGAAGCGAGGTTCGCAGGGCGTCGCCGCGGCCGATGATCGTGGCGAAGAAGTTGATGACCACCGTGGTCACGACCAGTTCCACTGCAATGGTCGAAATGACGGCGCCGTATTGCAGAAACATGGGGATCGGACTGTAGAGAAAGTGGTGGATGCCGTTGAGCGGATAGAAAAAGGCAAGGCCCCAGAATCCCACCAGTGAAAGCCCGTGACTCCAGACCGGCTTCTTCAGAATGATCGGCACGAAGTAATACATCAAACCCCAACCCAGCGGGGTCACGAAGAGGCCGACCAGGTCGTGAATGAAAAGCCCGCCGATCGCGCCGGCCGCCGATCCGCCGATGAAATACTCCGGCAGGAAGTTGCCCATGGCATAGACCAGCGGCGTCCAGATGAATGCGGCGATGAAGTACCACAGGGAGACGTACATCGGCCCGGTGGTCTTCAGGATGGGTGCAAGGAAGTTGACGCCGACCAAAATCAGTCCGAGTTGCGCGATCGGATCGATCCAGACCGGCGTCTCTCCCCATTCCAATGCCTGGGCATGGCCCGCGAGGATCCCGCCGACGGTGGCGAGCAGAATGGCCTGCCAGGCGAAGAAGATGAACCACGACAGTTTGACGCTCAGCACGGGGCGCAGGGTCAGACGCGGCACGGCCCAATGCAGCGCGCCGAGAAAGGCGTTGGCGATGAAGCCGTAGGCGACGCCCTGGGTATGAACCATCCGCCAGCGGCCGGGCGACCAGAACTCGCTGTTCGCGAAGGGATACATGTTCAGAAATTGAAGGCTGAACAGCAGTCCGGCGAGCATGGCGATGAGGACATACGCCAACGATGCGACGAAGAACAGGAGCACCAGTTTCTGATTCACCAGGTGGCCGGCATCGGCCGGAATCGCGATGGATCGCGGCGGGGCCGGACTGTTGATCGATTTGGACATGCGCTGAATCCTGTTGCCGTTGGCGGCTCGGGCTAGAAACCAAAATCCGATGGTTGCTCTGAATCGGGCTGGGTGGTCGGCTCGGGTTCGACCGGTTTCGGCGGCTCGCCATGCAGATAAATGTCCCGCTTGCGGTCGCGGAGCACGATGTCAGCCGGGTTCAGTTTCGGCGGCCGCTGTTCAATCAGACTTTTGACGTAATAGGCCACCGCCCACAGGTCTTCCGGTTGCACGAGCGGCGGGTCTCCAGGATTCGCGCCGGCGACGTGCATCGCATCGACCCAGGTCGGCATCGCGGTGCCGGTGATGCCGGCGGCGATCGAACGATACAGATCCCTGACGCCCATGCCGGCCCGCACATAGTCGCGCAGAAAGTCCGGCGGATAAATCAACTCGCCCTGCGTGTTGTCCTTGCCGACGGCTTCGTGCAGGTGGTCACGAAATGACTCATAGGTTCCCGCGCCCGTGGCCCGGCGATATTCATTGATCTTGTCGGGACTCACATAGGACGGATGACAGTTCCAGCAGGTCGCAAAACCGTGATAGAGCATTTCGCCGCGCGCAATCGCGCCGGACAGATCGGTCTCGCCGAGGTAGGGGTCGTCCACGAACGGAATGGGCTTGGCCGGATCGCGCTCGCGCCACTTGGGCGAGAATGACTTCACGTAGGCGATCAGGCCATCCACCGTGTTTTCGGAAAGCAACTCAAACGGCGGCATGGCGCTGCCGCGCAGACCATTCCGGATCGTCCGCCGCAGGTCGTCATCGGTGGGCAGCATGCCCGATCGGGTGGAACTGAACTTGTATTCGGCCAGCACGAAGTTCCGCGGCTTGGGGTTGAAATACTTTGCCGCTTCGCTGTTGCCGTCGCCGTTCTCGCCGTGACACCCGATGCAATAAATGCGGTAGGCGACCCGGCCCTGCTCGACCAGCGCCACGCTTGGCGGCCGCGACGCGCCGACATCCTTTGGGCGGGCATACTCGCCGTCATCGTTGGCGGTGTTGCAGCCGGCAAAGGGGCACATCAGACACGCGGCGAAAATGCGCTTCCAGGGGGCGTTCATCGGGCAATTGTCTCCGCGCTTGCCGGCGGCGGCGTGAAACTGCCCCACTGTCCGGCAAGCATCATGGTCCAACCGAAGACCAGGTGCGTGGTGACGGCGACCAGGATCGGCACCCGTTCGACGATCCAGTTGCCGCCGATGAGCATGGGCTGCAACCATGACAGCACCGCGTAGAAATTCACGATCCAGACGCCGATTCCGAGGACGGAGGCCACCGCGAACCGCGTTCCAAACGTCGACTTCGCGAAATAGCGCGTCAAAATCATGTGAAAGGGAATGCCGCCGATGATGCCAGTCGCCAGGTAGAGACAACATCCGGCGGCCAGCGCGAATCCGTTCTGCACCGAGTCGTACGACAGCGCCCGTTCGCCCATCGGAAACGTCAGATAGACGCGGATGATCTCAAGCGGATGCTTGCCGAGCAGCGTGGCGCCGACGACGTTGTAGAGCAGGCTCGCCGCGGCGGCGACCAGTCCGAGGACCATTCCGGCCAATAAGTGATACGTCGTGTAATACCCGCGCGGCACCCAGGCGCCCTGGATCGGCGGTGACGCGATCTCACTCTCCAACGCCGCCACCCGCGCCTTCAACCCATCGAGTTCCGACAGTTTGGACTGGATTTCCTGGGTATCCATGGCGCGTCTGAGCCTGTGCGACCCGCACACAAACCGGTGCGGGTTGGACGCTCGTCCCCGCCACCCGATGTGTTGCCTTCCCGGATTGGCAATTGGCGTGCCACGCCCGTTTCGCAATTGGCATCGCATGAGCAAGTCAGCGTGCGTAATAGGACGCAGAGCCATGCGGAAAAATCCGCACGCGGTATGTGGGCCCGTCGCTCTCGTTGCGGCAGACGATCATGAACTGCGTCCATCGTTTTGCGCCGCATGGCACGGGGCATGAAGGGGGAATCTGGACTGACCGGACGCCGCGGACGTTACGAGGAGCGAGGAATGCGCATCAGACCCGAGTCATGGCGATCGATGTCCGCCCTGGAGTATTGCGTGAACAGCCCGAGCATGAAATTCGACGCCGAAGGCGGCTCGGGCGCCGTCATCCCGCATCCGCATCCGTCCACCCCGCCGCCCAGCCGCCCTTCCGCGCGCCCGGCCCCCGTCAGGCCCGCGCGTCGCTTGTCCAACAATGCGATCAACTTCATCGTCGATCTATTTCTGCTCATCGCGTTCATGATCGTCCTGACGGTCACGGCCATTGTTCAGTTCATCCTTCCCGATTCGAGCAGGGCAACCGGCTGGACGCTGTGGTCGTTCAATCGAACGATCTGGCAGCGGATTCTCGCGGGGTCGATCGCGGTGTTTGGCCTGCTGGTCTTGCTGCACCTGATCCTGCATTGGGGCTGGGTGTGCTCATTCGTCTCCAGCCGACTGTCGAAGATGCTGGGACGACCGGTGACGGTGGACGAGTCGGCTAAGACAATCTGGGGCGTGGCGACGCTGATCTTTGTCTTGACATGCATTGGCACGGTGCTGCTGGTGGCGGAGTTTTCGGTGGTGACGGGGAAGTGACCCCACCACCCTGACACGATCGAAGTGTCATCGGGAACCTCCGATTCATCCCCACGGTTCCAGTCCGATTCTGATTCAAATCAGGACAAAAAATACACTACGCGCCCATGATCGCCTCACGATTGCTCGAATCGCAGCGCCGCCTGGTTAGAATCACGGCGACGCCCGACGCCGTGCGTAATGGGAATAACCGGTCATGCCCAGAAACGTCCACCATCGCGGTCCCAGCAAACCCGGCAGACTGCTGGGCTTCGAGCGCAAGTCTCAGCCGCTTCAGACGCCCGCGGTGTTTGCCCAGCGCGTGGCCGCGAGCATGGCCGCGGCCATGGTCCTGATCGCGCTCTCCCTGCTGGCGGGCATGGCCGGCTATCGACATTTTGAGAACATGCCGTGGGTCGACGCATTTGCCAACGCGGCCATGATTCTCTCCGGCATGGGGCCCTTGACGCCGCTGGAAACGTACGGCGGCAAGGTCTTCGCCGGCGTCTATGCGCTGTACAGCGGGCTGGCACTCATCCTGGCGGCCGGCCTGATGTTCGCCCCCATCGTTCACCGGGTGCTGCACCGCTTTCACATTGACTTCGACGATGCAGAGAATGGCTCCAGTCGCAACAAATAGTTGTCTGTCGCTTTTGAGCGCGGCTTCGCGGGCGCCGACTTGCGCGCTTCCGCCCGAAAATGACGCCAGATACGCATGCGCTCGCAGCAGGATGGTCGAAGACTCGGCGCCTCAGCCCGTGATCGAGGTCAGTGCCGCGAGCGAATTCTGCTGGGCCTGCAGCCGGGCGAGGATCGACTCGGTGTTGTTGAATTGCGCGGTCAGGCGCTGCCGCTGCTTCTCCACAAGGACCTGAAGCGCCTCGGCACGGCGGTTCAGCAGGTCGGCAGTCTCCTGCAGGGAGTCGTTGCGACGCGTAATGACCCCCGTCTCATTCTGCGTGAGGGCATCGATCTCATCGCCGATGAACTTGCCGAAGCCGTTGGTTTCGTCAGTGAAGAGACGGGTGACCGCCGCCGGGTCTGCCTCGTATGCCGCGCGGAATTTGGCCTCGTCCAGTGCCAGCGTGCCGCCGCCATTGGTCACCACCGAGATGCCCACCGCGCCCAGTCGGTTGTACGGACCGGCCACGCCGGGGATCACCCGATTGGCGATGCGGTTAAGCCGGTCGCGCACGCGATTGGCCGCATCATCGCCGAGCAGGATGCCGCGCTGCGAGGTCTCCACGTTGAAACTGGTGGCCTGCTTGATCGTGGAGAGCGCCGTGTTGTAGGCGGTGACGAATTGCCCGATGTCCTTGATCAGGCCGTCGATGCTGCGGTTCACTGTGACGGTCACCGGCTGCGCCGATGTGCCGACAAGCGTCAGATTCAGGCCGTCGACGGCGTTGGTAAACGTGTTGGTCGAACTGGTCAGCACGATCGGCGAACTGGAATCGCCGCTGCCGAAGATGACCGACGCATCCCGCGCGGCCACCAGCGTTTCGAACGAAAGGGCCGTGGTTCCGCCATCAATCGCCAGTTCACCCACGCGACCGGAGACCGTGCTGGACAGGTTCAGCCGGAATGAGTTGGCCGCGGATGAGTCGTTCACGATCGACGCCGTCACCGGTGCGCCGGTCGCGCGAATCTTGGTCACGAGGGATTGCAGGGTGTCGCCGGCGGTGACGGTGATGCGGGTTTCAAGCGAGCCGTTGATGACGGTGGTTCCGGCGGCGGCCTCGCCGAGAAGGTTCAGCGCCTTGGCGGTCGTGCCGCCCTCCTCGGTGACTTTCATCCGGCTCACGCCGCCGGCGGTGTCGGTCAATAGAATTCCGTCACCGGTCGCGTTGATGGACGCCTCGACGCCGATCGGTCGGCTGTTGATTTCGTCAATGACGTCCTGCAGCGTGACTTCGTTGCCCTGGGTCAGATCGACGATGGCCGAAGCACCCGTGCTGTCGGTGATGCGGAACTTGCCCGGTGGCACGCCCGCGCCCTCGCGGAACGCCGTAAGCCGGGTCGCCCCGGAGACATATTGTCGCTGCAGGTTGTTGCCGCGCACGATACTGGAGGCCGAGTCGACGTCGATGCCCAGGTCGCGGGCGGTGTGGCCGGTCACATCGGAAATCTGAAGATTGCCGGTTCCCCCCGATGTGTCCTGAAGTTGTATTCCCAGTCCATTCGATGAAACCGAAGCCGTAATGCCCAATCCCGCGGCGTTGATCGCATCGAGCACGTCGGACAGCGATTGCGCACCGGTCACATCCACCTGCGCGGTGTTGCCGGCACGATCGCGCAGCGACAGCACGCCACGCTCCACACCGGCTCCGCCGTTGAGCGTACGCAGAAGTACGGAATCCAATCCGCCGATCAATCGACGCGTGCTGAGGGTCGAGCCGACCGCAGGGCCGTCGAGTCCCAGATCAATCGCGGCGCTCGATGTTCCGATGGCGGTCACCGATAGTGCGCCCGCCCCGCCGGTGTTGTCCGTCAGCGTCAGGCCCCAGCCATCGGCTGAGAGCGCGGCGTTGACGCGGCCGTTGTTATTGACGTCCGTGTTGATAACGCGCAGCACATCGCCCAGGGTCTGCACGCGATAGACCACGTCGCCGGTGATCACGCTGTTGGCCGAGGGATTGTCGATGCCCAGTGCGCCGGCCGTGGTGCCGCCGGCCAATTCCTCGATCTTGAAACTGCCGGTTCCGGTCGACGAGTCCGTCAGCACGAGTTTGCCGCCGTTGTAATTCATGGCGACATTCAGATTGGCCGCGGTGATGGCCGCTTTGACGTCGCCCAGCGTCGTGGCGGTGGACAGGTCGATGTCCGCCGTCGCACCGGCGCGATTGGTGATGCGAATCGAACCAGCCGGCACGCCGCCGCCGTTGTTCAGCGCGGCAAGGCGCGTGTTGTCATTGATCTGCTCGCTCAGGCTGACGGCGAGCGTGCTGCCGTCGCTCAGGTTGATGGTGAAGTCGCCGCCGCCGTTCGCGCGCCGGACGCCCGCGCCATCATTCACATCCGCGAGTGCGGTGGAGTTGCTGAGCCGCACCAGATTCTGACCCTCGAACACATCGGCCGAAACGCTGCCCAGAAGCCCCAGGCCCGCCGCGGTGTGGCCGTTGCCCACCTCCTGCACGCGCAGCAAACCCGTCCCGCCGCTGGTGTCGGTCAGGACGAGTTTGTCGCCCTTGACGGACGCGGTCACGTCGACGCTCGTCTGGCTGTTGATGGCATGAATGACGTCGCGAATGCTCGCGGCGCCCGCCAGATCCACTTCCGTACTGGCCCCGGCGCGATCGGTGATTCGGATTTTTCCGGCCGGCACGCCGGCGCCGCCGTTGAGATTGCGAAGCAGAGTGGAACGGTTCACCAATGCGGCGGACGTTTCGATGGTGAGGGTGCCCGATCCGAGCGCGGTTGAGTCCGACGTGGCGAAGCCGGTGGAGATGACCTGGCTGTTCGACGCGAGGTTTCGAACCAGAAAGGAATACTGCCCGGCGGCCGCGCTCGACCCGGTGGTGGCCTGCAGGACCTGGTCATTGGAACTGGTGGCGATTGCGGTGGAAAAGGCCGAGTCGGTCTTGAACCTCGCCGCGGCACTGCGAATGGCCAGCAGTTGGGCCGAAAGGCTGAGCAGGGCGGTGCGCTGCTGGGTGATGCCGGCGACGCGGGTCTTGATCAGGTCGATCGGCCGGCTCTGCACCGCAATGAGGCTGTCGACGATGCTCTGAATGTTCAGGCCGGATACCAGGCCGATTCCCGTGGAAATCGTGGACACGTCGATACCTCCGGGTCACGCGGACCCTCGTTCTCGGCGAGGCGGTTGTATGGCACGAACGCCGGGTTGCGCGGAACCTGTGTTGATTATCGACCGGAGCGATGCGCGATCGCGGCTTCAAACATGGCGATTCGCCGAATGTGGGGCCGGTTCAGTCGTGCGCGCGAGCGGTGGATGAGGGGTCGGCGGCGGACGCGACGGATGCCGCTGTATTCGGCGCGTCGGTCGGCAATTCCTGCGCGATCTTGGCGGCGCGGAATCGCTTCTTGCCGTCTTCAAAACAGGTCATCACCAACCCGGTGCGCTGGCAGGTTTCGGGAGGCGGAGGGTTGTGGGACATGGGCTGACTCCCAACTCGATTCGCGATGCATGCGGGAAACGGCCCCCGCGTCATCGGCTCGACGCTACTATCGACCGTGCGGCCGCGATCGATGAACTTGATTCGTCGCTTGCGCGTCTCCGCCGCGCTCGCAACGAATCAGATTGTTTTCCAGCATTGGCCCGCGGTGGCGGGTCATGCCGCGGTGCGGCTCCGCCGCTCATTCCCTTACCGCAGCAGCGCCAGTGCCGACGTGGGTAACTGATTCGAGATGCCCAGGATCTGCGTCGTGGATTGCACCAGGACCTGCGCCCGGGTGAGTGCCGCGACTTCCGAGGCGTAATCCGTGTCGCGAATCGCGGACTCCGCGGCCTTCACGTTTTCATAGGCGACGCGCCGGCTGTTGATGTTGGTCTCCAACTGGTTGGACTGGAAACCACCGATGCGACCCGACAGAACCGACACCTGCTCGATCGCCGAACTGACGATCTGCTCGGCCTCGGTGTACTGACCGCCGACGAGCGAATTAGCGCCGCCGCTGCCGATCGAGTTCAGGAAGCCGTTGGCCACATTGCCGAGGTTGGACGTATTCACCGACGGAATGCCGATGCTGACCAGTCCGTCAGAATTGACCGTGGGGCCGATCTGGAACTGGGCGCCGCCGCCGGTGATCGAGAACTGCGATGCGCCGATCGTGGTGCCGAAGGCCTCCGAGAGGTCCAGCACAACGTCAAGGCCGTTGGAGCGAATGCTCGAGACCAGGCCGCGCGACGTGGCGTTCTGTCCGTTGATGCGAACGCCGGCATCGCGACCGCGGTCTTCATTATCGCCCTGGTCGCCCGGCGTGACGCCGAAGTTGCCAACCGTGGCCTTGACCGAAACAAACTCATCGCTGCCGTAGCCGTAGGTGTTGAACGACAGGCCTGACGCGCTGGCCGTGGCCGACACGCCAGTGAGACCCTTGAACGAGTTGACGGTGGCCACGATGCTCGACGCGGTCTGACCGGCGTTGAAACTGAACGTCTCGGTGCCGAGCGTGCCGCGAACGACCAGCGTGATGTTGTTGCCGGCCGAAAGGGCGCCCGTAGCCGAAAGACCCGTTCCGCCGCCGAAGCCAATGCCGATCTGGGCGGTCTGGGCCGACTGGTACACGTCCACGTTGACGTTGAGCGACTGGCCGCTGGGAACGCGGGCGCCAAAGATCTGGATGCGCTGCAGTTCCGTGGTGTCCTGGTTGGACACGGTGTAGGACAGTTCGCCGTTGAGCAGTTTCTTGCCGTTGAACTGCGTGGTGTTCGCAATTCGATTGACGGCTTCGAGCAGCGAGTCGACCTGCAACTGGTTCGCCTGAATCTCGGTGTCCGAGAGGGCGCCCTCGTTGGCCGACTTGTTGATCAGGCCGCGGATTTCGAGCAGCAGGCTCGACACTTCGCCGAGGGCCGCATCCGCCGTCGAGATGACGTTGATGGCCCGCGTCGAGTTGTCGATCGCGCCCTGAAGGCCGACCAGTTCGGAGCGAAGCGATTCGGAGGCGATGAGGCCTGCCGGATCGTCGGAACCCTTGTTGATGCGAAGACCTGAACTGAGCCGCTGAAGGCGCGAAGTCAGATCATCATTGTTCCTTGAGAGCTGGTGGATAGCCTGAAGGGACGGGATATTGGTATTGATCCGACTCATGATTCCTCCCTGAAGCGCCCGCCATCGATTCACTTTCGATGAGCGGCTCGGCACACAGCCGTGTGTGCCACGCGACGCGTCTTTTTTTCTTTGGATGCCGCTTCGGTTTCCCGTTGCGTCACCGACCGGTCAATCGGGCGTCACCAATCGACCGGCGTCGCTTGCCGCGGGCATTCAAATGCCCAATTCGGTTGCGACTGAGCGTCCTATCGGGCCACGCCAGAACGGACTTTCATTAGTTGCGAGGATCGTGGGGTTTTTTTGGAAGGTACAACTCAAGACGCCCCATCCGGCCCATCGGGCGGTGTCCCGCCATGCATTATCGGACACGGCGAGCGGAATGAGATTCCCCGGCGGATACAGGTGTGGATGAAGGGACAAAAATCAATGGGCGTCGCGATGAATTCGCAGGCGCTGGGTCGTTGAATTGCGACCATTCGAGGCCGTGGAAGACGCCGCCATGAATACATCGACTTTTGTAGTCTGAGCGACGGCCTGGGCGAATTCGTCGTCGGCAATGGTCGTGCCGGCGGCGGCGTGCATCTCCAGCGCGATTTCAAGTGATTGAATCATCTCGCCAATCGAAGTCGCGCAGGCACACACGCGGGCCTTCTGAGCGGCAACCTGGGCCTGGGCGGCGGACAGCACCGTTCCGCCCCGATCGCACAATTCTACGAGCGTAGCGATCGTGCCGGTCCGCGGGTCGCCCAGCGTGGCCGCATCGATCGCGGGCAGATCGAGCGACACGGTCGCCCCGGATGCGGACGCTTCGATGGCGAATGTGCCGGAGAACAGTTTTCGCCCATTGACCCGCGCCACGTCCAAGGCCGCCTGCAACTGTGCGATGGAATTGGAGATCCCCTGCCGACGCCACTGCGCATCGGTGCTGGATTCATGGGTCGGGGCGATGAACGCCTCCATCTCGACCAGGTGCAACGCAACCTGGTCGAGCACGGCCTCGGCCATGCGCAATTGACCGGCGGCACGCTGCACGGCGGAAATCTGGCACGCCAGGGAACCGGCATCATCAAATGCCGAGGCGGACGTCGGACCGCGTTCGTCAGTGGTCGGTCCGTCGTGCCCCGCATCGGTCGCCCGAATCGACAGGCGCAGCCCGCTGGCGTCGCCCGCCTGCGGCGCGGTACGTCGCCGCCGGGCGGCCGGTCGGCCCGTGGCCAGCAGGGATGAAATGACGGGACGCCTTCGACGCACGTCGGTCTACTCCGGCAGCGCCGCGGCGCTTCAAAGAACGGCCCCGGGGGACTCGTCGCAGGACGAGTGCGCGCAGGGGCCAACTATGGTTATACAAAATCAGAATTCGTCCTGCCAACTCCCGCTGGTGAGAAAAATCGGGATGCGCAGGAATTGCGCGATTTTTCCCAGGCAGCGGCTCGAATGGTCGCTTCCTTCTCGGACAACGCGGCTACGATCGCGCAGATTCTGCCGAGTCGCGTTGCAGAATCCGGTCCGCTTCCGAACCTGCGGTTGGCAACACCTCACTTGATGCCGGCAAATCGTTAACGGATACTGGGCTGCGTGACCCTTCAACGCGGCCCATCACGCACGCCCAACGACGGGGTCCAGCCATTACTCATTGCGGCGGCGATCATCGCGGTTGCCTGCCAACTTGCCCGCAACGCATTCGGACAACCGGTTTTATACCAGCCGCTGGCGCTGGGCCTGCAACTGCCACTCCTTATTCTCTGGACCGCCCATGCGGTTCAGCAGCGACGACGCGGAGATGTGATTCTCACAGGATGTGTCATCGCGGGCGCCGCCGCCATTGGAATTTTCACTCGCAACGCGGATGCAGCCGCCACGGCCATCACCCTGTTCATCGCATCCAGCATCGCGCTGCCGCTGCTGGGGCGCGCTTTTCGACTCGCCGAACACCATCTCGACGACCCGCTTCGCCTGCTCCGGGCGTTTGTTCCAATCTGGCTGGCAGCCGCATTGCTCGCCACACTGATCCTCACCCTGCCGATCGCCACGCAATCCTCGGTACCCGACTACAAGCACAATTTTCTGCTGCATGTGGCCAACAACGGATTCGCAGCGGTATCGGCAGCCTGCCTGACCGGGTGGACCAGTTACGGTTTTGGCGACGACTACACCCCGCTTGGCCAGACCGTGCTCTGGCTGGTCACACAATTCTCCGGGTGTCTCTTTTCTGCCGTCGGGCTGTCGCTCGCGCGGCCCTTCCTTCGGCGCCCCCTCTCACTGCGCGGCCTGCTGCTTGGCGCATTCATTTTGCAGGGCGTGGTCATGGCCGTTGCGTTCATGGTCTGGCGCGATGCGGACGCCGCCTCGCCCTGGCAGCGCTTCTGGTGGGGTGCGGTGTACGGCGCCGATGCCCTCTGGAACACCGGCCTGATTCTCCGGCCCGACGGCCTGGCGCGGTACCTGCTGTCGGGTCCAATTTACGCACTTGTCACGTTACTGGCCCTGGCAGGCTCGCTGGGTCTGCCGGTCATACACGACCTGCTGCGCGGACCGGCTTCGCAAACCAAAACCGCGACGCATGCCCCGAATGCACCGGACGCTCCCTGGCTCTCCCTGCCGGCCTGGGAAGCCGGCGCTGCGTTCTGGATGCTGGTCGCCGGCGCGCTGGTGCTCGCGGTCTGTGAAACCCCCGGCGTTATGCCGGATGCGATGACCTTCAAGCGGCCGTTCGAGTTCGGACAGGGCCAGTTGTCTCTGCGCGATGACATCGGCTTCAACGCCCGCGCCTCGCTCTCGATCCACGTCTCGGCCATGCTGCGTTCCGCGGGCATTCAGAGCATTGCCCTGTCTGAAGGCGGACTGACGGTTCCTTCGTATCTCCTGATGCTTGGCTGGATGATGGTCGGCGGGTCGATCACCGGAACGGCCGGCGGGTTTCGGATCTCGACGCTGGTGCTGCTGGTCCTGCTGCTGCTGCCGAATCGCGCCTGGCAGTCCCGGCCTGATTGCACCGGTCTTCGAAGACGGGTCATGCGCAGTCTTGCAGGCTTCGTGGTGTTATGGCTGGGCCTCACTGCGGGCACCGTTCTGATGCTGGGCGTCCTGACCGATGGCAGCCGCTACCAGATCGCCTTTGACGGCGTCGCCGCGCTGAACAACGTGGGACTCACCACTGGCCTGATCGTTCATCTTTCATGGCCCGCGCGCTTGTTCATGATCATCGCCATGATCGTCGGCCGGCTGGCGCCGCTCATTTTCTGGGCGAGGCTGTGCATGCAATTCAAAGCCGCCGCACAGGGCGATGCCGGTCCGGCCGCGGCCCGGGGCTCGCCGCTGTCCGCGTAACCCCCGTATTTGCTATCATTTCCCCCGATTCGATTCCGCGGACACCCAGGAGCCTACTTGCATGCCTTCCCAGATTGCGACCAAGTCGTTTGTCTCGATGAAAGACCTCTCGCCTGACGCCTTGAAGACGGCGCTGGCGACGGCCGCCGCGGTCAAGCGCGACCCCGGCAAGTACAAGTCCGCCTTCGCCGGAAAGACCCTCGCCATGATCTTTCAGAAGCCGAGCCTGCGCACGCGGGTCAGTTTCGAAGCCGGCATGACCCAGATGGGCGGACACGCGATTTACCTCGGCCCGACCGACATCAGCATCGGCAAGCGCGAAACCACCGAGGACATTGCTCTGGTGCTGTCGCGCTACGTGAACATCATCATGGCCCGCGTCTTCGGTCACGACATTGTCGAAGACCTCGCCAAGTACGCGACCGTGCCGGTGATCAACGGACTGTCGGACTTCGAACACCCCTGCCAGGTGCTGGCGGATTTGCAGACGATCGTCGAGCGACGCGGCAAACTCGCCGGACTGACGTTCGCCTACGTCGGCGACGGCAACAACATGACCCATTCGCTGATGCTCGGCGGCGCCCTGTCCGGCATGAACGTGGTCAGCGTCAATCCGCCGGGTTACGAGCCGGCGAAGGAGGTCGTCGCCGATGCCCAGCGGCTCGGACAGGCGACGGGCGCGAAGATCAGCGTGACGCACGACCTGGCCCAGGGGGTGAAGGGCGTGGACGTTATTTATACGGACGTATGGGCCAGCATGGGCATGGAGCACGATGCCGAAAACCGCAAGGCCAAGTTCGCCCCCTACCAGGTGAACGAACAGGCCCTGGCCCTGGCGCATCGGGACTGCGTTGTGCTGCATTGCCTGCCGGCGCATTACGGCGAGGAAATCACCTACGGCGTGACACGAACGCCGAACTCGGCGATCTTCGATCAGGCCGAGAATCGCCTGCACGCACAAAAGGCGCTGATGCTGCTCCTGGCGGGCCTCGCGTAGCGAGCCCCGTCGGGATCGCATGCCGACGCAAAGGCCGTCGGAATTGCACCCGGCGCAAATCGGGGACGCAGCAACGATCGGAGCCGGGCTGTTCTCAGCCCGGAGTGCGCGGAGAGAAGCGTCGCGGGCGAGAAGCGTCGCGCCCTCACCGGCCTGAGGACAGGCCGGCTCCGCTCAGCGCCGCCAACTACGAGTGAATTGTCTAAATGCGTGGAATCTCGCCACTTTTCGCCAATTGTTTGCCTCGCAACAGCCGTTGCGATACCATATTTTGAAGGGGTTCCTTCCACGGGTCCGGTATTGCGCCGCGACTCCAACGCCAGGGTGAGTGGTCACGCAATGAAGCTGCATTGTCCGCGCTGCGAAAAGAAACTCTCCATTCCCGACAAGTTCGCCGGCAAGGCCATTCGGTGCCCGGCCTGCAACCGCGCGTTCAACGTGCCCAAACCGCAGGCGGCCCTCTCGGGGCCCGGCGGTCCGGCGGTCGACCTCGAAAATCTCGCCGCGCTGGAACGCGGCTCTTCGCAGATGGCGGAGGAGGAACTCGCCGGCGCGCAACTGGGTTCGTCCCAGGTCAAGGCCAAGGCCAAGAAAGGCGAGCGCACCTGCCCGCAGTGCAACAAGATCACCCCGGTGCCGGACATCTACGCCGAGATACTCTGCTCGCACTGCTGGACGCCAATTCCCGGTATCAGCGTCGGCGACGGCTATGACGTGGGTGAGACCAAACTCGTCGGATACAAGGGTTCGGTCGGTCAGGGCTCGGTATCGTTCTACAACGGTCTTGCAACTGCGATGGCCTATCCGTCGCAGGCCATCGGCTCGCTGCTCGTCGCGGTGCTCGTGGCAATTTCAATCATCTTGCTGCCGGTCGCCCTGATGACCGCGGTCGCGCAGGCCACGGAACAGTCGGCCGCCGGCAGTGCCGCGGGCGTTCAGCAGGCCGATCTGTCGGGTGTGCAGATCATGCTGCGCGGCGTATTCCTGTTTGAAGTGCTGTTTTTCTCCGCGGTCGGCATCCATGCCCTGCTGGACGTGATTCGCACGACAGCGGTCGGCGAGGAGAAGCCGCCGACCCTGTCGTGGCATCCCAGTTCCTGGAGCAAGAGCATCGTCGGCTACATCGCGCTGATGGGATATTACTTGGTGATGACGTACGTCGTTTTGTTCATCGCCAACGGCGGCACCGTCCAGATTCCGTACAGCATTGAAGAAGCCCAGGCCATCTTCTCCAACCCGAACGTGATCGTGGGCATGGTCCTGATCTCTTTCGTCATTCCCATGAACCTGATGGGGCTGGCCCTCGGCGAAATCGGTCAGGCCCTGAACCCGGTCAACGTCCTCAAGTCGATCGGCAAGACCCACATCCACTACCTCTTTCTGGTCATCATGCTCTGCGTGTACGGCACCATCTGCGCCGCGGCCTTCTTCGGCATCCTGCAGTGGTTCCTTCCCAAGGTGGACAAGATGGCTCAGGGCGCTGGCGCCGGCGAACTCGGCTCGGTCGCCGTGGGATTGCTGGCCTGGGGCATGGTCATGGGCTTCGTCTTCTATTCGATGTACGCCCTGGGCCGACTGCATGGACTGTTCGCACGCACCTATCGCCGGCACCTGCTCTTCGGAGAAATGTGATCGCCATGCCCGATCTGGCCAAAGACGGCGTCACGCAACAGACATTTGACGAACTGTACCGCGACGGCGCCGCCGCGTGGGAGATCGGCCGGCCGCAGCCCGAGGTCATTCGCCTGGCCGACGCCGGCTTCTTCGCGGGTCGCATTCTCGACATCGGATGCGGCACCGGCGAAAACGCTTTGATGCTCACCTCGCGCGGATTGGACGTGCTCGGCATCGACCAAATTGAACCGGTCGTGCAATGTGCCCGCGCGAAGGCGGGCGATCGCGGGCTGGCGGCGACGTTCAAGGTGCACGACGCACTCATGCTGCAAGATTTGGGGCTGACGTTTGATACGGTTCTCGATAGTGCGGTGTTTCACGGTTTTTCCGACGAACAGCGACCCGTCTATGCGGCGTCGATTGCCGCGGTGCTGCGCCCCGGCGGCCGGATGGCGATGATCTGCTTCAGCGAGGCGGAGACGCGCGACGGCGGACCGCGCCGCGTGTCACAGCAGGAAATTCGCGACACGTTCAAGGGCGGCTGGGCGATCGACGAAATCCGCCCGATTCGCTACGAGGCGAAACTGTACGGCGACGGCGCCCGATGCTGGCTGACGCTGATGCGCCGGACGGGGAGTGCGGACCTCGGGGCCGCATGATCGTTTTCAGGCGGTCGTCGCTACCGCCTGCACCAATGCAGATCAACGGCGCAAGAGGACGTCCGCCCTTCCCTTGGAACGCGTCCGACCGGCTTTGCCGTTTGGCAGGGGCCCGTACAATCCCCGCGCAAGGAGGCAATCATGTCCGATGCAACCGATTCCCTCGCGTCGCTGAAGCAGGCGATGCAGGCGTTTGTCGATGAGCGGCAATGGCGTCCATTTCACGATCCAAAAAATCTGTCGATGGCCATCGCCACGGAAGCCGCCGAATTGATGGAGCATTTTCGCTGGCTCACCAACGCGGAATCCCGGGCGATCGCCGGCAGCGAGCCCGACATGCAGGCCGTGCGCGACGAACTCGCCGACATCATGTGCTTCGTGCTCTCATTCGCGAACAGCCTCAATATTGACATCTCGTCGGCCATTCGCTCCAAACTGGTAAAGAACGCCGAGAAATACCCGGCCGACAAATTTCAGAGTCGCTTTCGCTGAGCCGAAATCGGAGTCGCGAACCCGTTGCATGAAAAAGTAGGCAAGCGGCGTGGGTATGAAACGGGGTGTTTTCAACACGCCGCTTGCCAGGAGCGCCTAACAAAATCCTCCGCGGGCTGCCGCCGAAATCGATCGGCCGGACGCGATCATCCTCCGCGGCATGGGAGTGCGTTCACGCGTCCGGCGAAACGCAACCAGGCAGCGAGCGACCGGGCGGCGTGCGATCTGCCGCCGCAAGTGGCACAAACATCCCAACGTGGCCAGCAACGCGGCCGCCGCAGGTTCATGAACCGAAAAGAAACCGGCGGCGACGGTCCGCACATATGCGAATCCACCGCGTGCTTCGCCGCTGTCGCCGACGAGACAGTGACTTGAACGCGTTGAAATCGAGGCCACGCGGGGTCCGTCGCCACCGGAAGTACCCAACTCCAACCCATTGGCTGCAAGCATCAGCCCGACAAGTAGACCAAGCCTCGCCGCAGTTGACCGATGTGCCCGCGCTTCTGCCGGCCGATGCATGGCAGCCATGATTGTCTCCCTCACACCGCGCCGGCCGCGTCTGGGCCATGGCGCAACAGGATCGATCTGACCCGCAGGCGCCCCCTGGCGCGGGCGAGGCTGTCGGATCGAGTCAAACGCCGCAAATCAAAATTGCGGCGGGTCATGCGTGAGAAGACAAGCAGGCGCGCACGCTCTCCGACCGGGGTCATGCGAGGGAAGCGCGCGGACCCCGCGCGTCATGCGCGGCCTGCTTTGATCCAGAAATGGCGTGCAGTTCACCCGCCGCGAGCGCGGAAACGCCGCGTGCATGGCGACATGCGTAGCCATTCGCCGAAAGCGCTGCCCGGATGCGGGCCATTACGCGCACGGCGATGCGTCAGGGCGGGTTGTCGATGAAATCAAGGAGCGAACAGGGCGGGGGAAAAATGGATGGCAATGGATCGAGGGATATTAATAAAGGTATGGAACTCTCCCACGCTGCGTCCACAATCACTTGATCCGCATGACAGCCTCAGCCGCTGGATCAACGATGGTGTCAATAATATACACCATTCTGGATCGGTGTCAAGCAAATATCGATGTGGAGTGCGTCTTTTTTTCGACCGCGTGGTGGCGGATGGCCGCGGCCATCAAGACACCGGCGGCAATTCGGCCAGCGTCCCCCGCGCGGTGGTGACGCAGGCGCCGCCGATGCACACCCGCGGCGTTCGATCCGCCGTCAGGTCCACGATGACCCGAACCGTGCCCGATCGAACGCCCGCCTTGGATTGCGAGCAGAGGAATTCGGCCCGCCCATCGATCGCCGGCACGATACCGCAGCGAACCAGGTGCAGACCAAGCGGACCATGCGCGCTGCCCGTGACCGGGTCTTCATCGACACCGAATGCGGGCGCAAAAAAGCGCGAGTGCGCCGCGACCCCGCGGGTGAGCGCGGCGGTCGTGGTGACGAAAACGCCGCGCAGCCGCTCGCCCTTGCAATAGCGCGACAAATCGCCCATGGCCGGCGTCAGCCCCAGTAGCGTGGTTATGTCGCGCACCGCGAGCATCACATCGCGGTCAGCCGTGGTGATCGGGCGAAACACGGGATCCAGCAGCCCGGGATCAAGCCCGAGGTGGCGACAGACGGTGGGTACGTTGACCGGGTCGCGCAGCGGTTCGCAATGCGGCATGTCCAACCAGAGCGTCGGCGGGCCGGCGTGGGTCGCGCTTCGCTGGATGGCGACGGACAGGATGCCCGATCGCGTCTCCAGCGGCGGGAAGGCAAACGCGTCCTCGCCGGGCGAACCGGCCGGGACGCGATTCGATTCGAGCAGTGCATGAACGCCCGCGAGCGTGGCGTGACCGCAGAAGTTGACCTCGCAGGCCGGCGTGAACCAACGAAACCGCAGCCCTGCGTCGGCAACCGTGGGATTTAATACGAATGTCGTCTCGCTGGCATTCAGTTCGGCGGCGATCGCCTGCATCTGCCGATCGCTCAGGCCGTCGGCATCCAGCACCACGCCGGCGACATTGCCGGAGTAGGCGGAAGCGGCAAACGCATCGACGAGTTGAAACGCGGTGGGCATGAATGGGTCAGGGGTAGAATTCTACCTTCATGTCGCCGCCATCGTCGACTTGCCCGCCGGCCGTCGTGCGCGTCCCGGCGGAAGTGGAGCCTGCCCCGGTGACGGCCGCGCGGTGCGTCGGCGCCGGCGATCCGGAGGATGAACGACTGTCATCGGTCATGACAGCCTGATCGGAATGCGCATCGGGCTCACGCGCCGGCGCGGTCTCGTCCATCTCGGTGGACGGCGGCTCATCGGCCGTGTCGCGCAGATCCTTGTCGCGCGGGCGAACGTGGCTGTGCTCCTCGTCGGTCAACTGCTCGACGCGCGTGGCGCTGAATCGAACGTTCGAACTGTTCGTCGTCTCATTCTCCATCACATCGTGATAGAGTTCGATCGCCCGCGCCCGATCATGCTTGCGAAAGTCGTATACGACGGCGCACTGAAATCGCGCCGGATGCGGCGTATTGGGGTCCAGTTCGTAGGCCCACTGGTAATACCGCACCGACAGTTCGTCGTTGGGGTCCTCCTCGCGGAGGTATTCCTTGTAGATCTCGCCGCACCAGAAGGCGGCGTCGTCCACCTTGTCGCTCTTGGGATGTTCGTCGAGCACGCGCTTGAACAGGACAAGGGCCTCGCGGGCCTTCTCCTTATTCTTTGCGAGCATCCCCGCCAGCGGCACCCTGCGGAAGGTGTTCAATATCGACAGACCCTTGGCGTACAACTGGTCCGCCTCCGTGGAGGATTCCTCCGGCGCGGCTTCGCTCGAATACTCGGCGGTCTTCTTTGAGAGGTAGGGGTATTTCTCGATCCGTTCGACCTGCGCCCGCTGCGATCGCGCCCAATTGGCCCGATCCGAATCGCCGCCGTTCAGGTAGGCGCGTTCGAGCGTCATGATGCTCTCAAGATACGCCTGTCGCTTTTCATGCATCGACTCGACCAGGTCCGGGTAGTTCACGTTCTCAGGGGCCTGGCGCTCGTGCGGCAGGGGTTCGGCATAGGGCCTGGGCTTGGAGACGTCGGCAACGCGGTCGTCGTGCTGGCGCGTCGCCCCCTCGCAACCGGCCAGCAGTGCGAGGAACATCAGGCTGAGGCAAACGGGAATTCCGCCACGAATGGGCAGCAAGCGGCGAGTCATGCGATTCTTCCTTGAACCCTGGGTTGTCCTCGGGGCGGCGCAGCACGGGGTCAACGCGCGATGCGGCCGTCCGCTGCGGCGAATTGCACCGGCACGGTCCATGCGCGTCAAGCCAAAACCTGCTGAAACGCCGCAATCGCGGGGCCGCGCGCCCGCCGCGATCGGGTACATTGCAGGCGTCAGCATCCTGAGCGGTGTCTGCCCCTGATCGAGAGCGTGCATGGAGACACTCCGAAATTACGCGGTCGTGGCCCTCATTGCCGGTGTCCTGGGCGGCGCGACGCTCATGTATTGCGACTCCCCCGGCCGCTCGATGTCCGCGGAATCCCAGCCGCCGATTTCGTACGTCGCCGAACGGCTGACCCTGCCGGTCCCGTTCGCCAACGCATCGGAGATTCGAGCCGCATCCCTGCCCATCGGCACGGGCCTCCTCTTTCTCATTCTCGCCGTAACCGGCACGGCCCACCCGCTTTCCGCACAGGCGAATCCCGAAACCCCCAGATCCCGAAAGGGCTGGTTCGCCAGCCCGTTGGATCAACTTGTCACACTGTCCACCGCAACCCTCCTCATTGCAGTCATCTCATCGCTCTCCAACGACGCCTGGGCGTTGTCGCGGGGCTGGTGTTTCACATTCGGCTGCGGGGCTCTGTGGGCCATCGGATTGGCCACCGCCATTCGGGCACGAGGACGCAATTCCGTTCCGCGGCTGACCTTGGTCGTCATCGCCATCCTGGCGCTGGCAGCCTGCGGCCTCACCCTCTGGCATCGCGAGAAACTCGACATCCAGTATGTCCGATGGCCGATCGGCCCGCTGACCGTCACCGGCAGCATGGCCGGCGTCTGGGCGGCGGTGGCCATCGGCGGGGTCTGCGCGGCGAGTCTGGCGCGGCCGCGACGGTGGCATCACATGGCCCTCGCATTGCCGGTGCTGGTCCTGGCCGCCATGCTCGCCTACGTCGCCGGACGGCGTGGCAGCGCGCTTGGGGTGGCGGCTGCGATGGTGGGCTGCATTCTCACCCTCGTGCTCAGCCGCATGCCGGCGCGAACCGCACGTTGGGCGGTCATGGGCGGCCTGGCCGCGTTCATGATCGCGGTCGGCGCCTGGCTGTCGATGCAAATGAAGAGCACCGTCCGCGAGGTCAGCGGCTCGATCGCATTGCGACAGGCGTATTATGGATCGGCAACGCGGCTGATCGGGGCAAGTCCTCTGCTCGGCATCGGACCGGACATGACGATCTGCCGTGTGACGACCGATCTGGCGCGCGATCGCGCCGAGCATCCGCATGTCATCCACGGCAACACCGTTCCGGCATTGCACAACGAATGGCTGCAGGCCCTGCTCGAGTTGGGCATTCCCGGCGGCTTGTTGTACCTCGCGATTCCGCTGACGGCGCTGGTCGTGGGGGCACGCACCTGGGTCCGCGTCATGGCGGACGGACGGTCGACCGGCGCACGCACACCCTGTCGGGCCGTCTATTTATTCGCCGCACTTGCGGGATTGACGGCCGTCGTCGTGATCGAAGCCACCAGCATCAATCTGCGCGGGCCGGTCATGTCGGCAACGTACTGGACGTTGCTGGGCCTGGCCGTCGGCGTGACAGAGGTTCTTTCAAGACCGGGCGCGACCACTGCCGGCGCGCCGAACGCGCCCAGCCGTCCCAACGAGCCGAGTCCGACGCCCAGCCGCATGCCGCAGGTCCTCATGGCGGGCCTTGGCGCGGGCATCTTGTTGCTGACCTTCGGCGATCTTCAGAAAACCTATGCACATGCCGAAGGACGATCGCTCCGCGCACTGGACCCGACGGCCGCCGTGCAGCGGCTTGATATTGCCTCGGACCGGTTCGGCGCGGAACACTGGCTGGCCGTGCGGGTTGACCGGGGACTGATTGAGTCGGAGGTCTCGCGTGATCTGCGACGCAAGTCCGCCACGAGCGCGCCGGCGGCCAGTCAGCCGACGCTCGACCCACTGGCCGCACAATGGACCGATGCAGCCATCGCGTCATGGGAACAGTTGCTGCGTCGCTGCACCGGTTATCCCGGCGCGGGCGGCTTTCTCGGCGAAGCACTGCTGGGCGCGGGGCGAAGCGCCGATGCGAAGTCCATCTTTGAGGGCTACCTCGCCCAGATGGACCCCTATGACCAGGCCGCGTCGCTCATGTACGCCGTCGCCTTTGTCGACAAACCGATGGAACGCATTCGCCTGGTGCGGCGCGGGCTACGGGCCGGCGCGGTCGAACCCATCGGCCGCCGGATGTTCCTGCTCGCGGTGCAGGAGCCCGGCGTGTTCGAGCAATGGGCCGCGGAGGTTGCCATCGCCGCCGCCGACGCCGAATCACGCACGCCCGAGACCTGGCAGGATCCACTCGCCCCCGAGACGCTGCGAATGGAGGCCGTGCGCCTATTGTCCAAGGGCGAACTCACCGAGGCGTCGAGCCGTCAGGATGCGGCGGCGCGGATCTACGATCGACTCTACCTGACCAACCATCCCCTGCGCCGGGCGGCGCCGGCGGAAATAGACGCCTGGAAGATTGCCGCCGACGTGCGATTTGAGTCCGACCCGGGCGCGTACCGCGAGGCGTTCGAGCGCGTGCTGGTCGCCGAACGATTCGCGGTGCTCAGCGTCGAGCACGAATACCGCCGAAATCCGCCGCCCGACGCCGAATTCGTCGGCGGCGTGGTCACGCCCGTCGAAACGCCGGACGGGCTGACCCCCCTCTGGCGACTGTCCGCGAAGTTGCACATCGCCGTCGGCCGGACACAACCGCTGAGCCTGCTGCCCCGGCTGCATCACGCGATTTCGACGGCGCAGCGCGAAGCCTTCTACGCCGATGGCTCACTCGATGCCGCGGCGCAGCAACTTCAATTTAGACTTATCGCGGAATTGTTCGCCGCGTTTCAACGCGTGCCGCCGGAGCAGCGCCCGCCCCAATACCCGGAATGGGCCGCGCTGCTTGCCGGGTCGACCGCGACAGCGCTGCCGGCGGGCGAACCGTAGCGCCGGCAGTACGCGGATACGCCGGGAAAACTGTCGGCCCCCCTGTGTACGCGGGCCATGGAGTGAGACTGATGGCGAAAATCACCTTCTGCGGCGCGGCCCGTGAAGTCACCGGCTCGATGCACGTGGTCGAAGTCGACGGCAAGCGCATCGCACTCGACTGCGGGCTGTTCCAGGGCAAGCGCAGCGAATCGACGGTCAAGAACAAGAGTTTCCTCATGCCCGCCGCGGACATCCACGCGGTCGTCCTCTCGCACGCCCACATCGACCACAGCGGACGCCTGCCCATGCTCGTCAAGCAGGGCTTCACCGGGAAGATCTTCTCGACGGCGGCGACGCGCGACTTGTGCGCGATCATGCTCGCCGACTCGGCGCACATTCAGGAGGAAGATGCGAAGTACCTCAATCGCAAGAGCGTCGCAAACGGCGGTCCGCCCGTCGAGCCGCTCTACTCCGACCAGGATGCGATCGCAACGCTCCGCCTGTTCAGAACCATTGCATTCAACACGAAGTTCCACGTCACCGATCGCGTCGTGGCGTCGTTCTTCGAAACCGGGCACATGCTGGGCTCGGCCGGTGTCGCGCTGAACTTCGAGGAACCGGGCGCCAAGCCGCATACGCTTGTTTTCACCGGTGATCTCGGCCGCTTTCATATTCCCATCCTGCGCGACCCCGCCCCCATTCCGCCCTGCGACACCCTCATCTGCGAAAGCACCTACGGCGGCAAGGCGACGCCCAACAACGAGGATCTCAAGGGCCAACTCAAGGAAGTCATCACCGACACGCAGAAGCGCGGCGGTAAGGTCATCATTCCCGCCTTCTCCGTGGGACGAACACAGTCAATAGTCTATTATATCCACCAACTCAAGCACGAGGGCGCCATCAGCGACATCCCCGTCTACGTCGACAGCCCGCTCTCCGTGAACGCGACGCAGGTCTTTCAGATGCACCCGGATTGCTACGACGTCGATGCCCGGGCATTCGACGCCGAGACCGGCGACATGCTGGGCGCCGGCGCGGTGCACTACGTCTCGGCGGTCGAGCAGAGCAAGTCGCTGGACACCCGGCGGGATTCGTGCGTCATCATCTCCGCGAGCGGCATGTGCGAATCGGGCCGCATTCTCCATCACCTCAAGCACGCCGTCGAAAGCCCCAAGAACACCATTCTCATCGTCGGATTCCAGGGCCAGCACACCCTGGGCCGCCGGATCGTCGAGCGCGCCTCGCATCTGCGCATCTTCCGCCAACTCTATGCTCTGCGCGCCGCGGTCGTGGTCCTCAACGGCTTCTCCGGCCACGCCGACAAGAAGGAACTGCGGCAAATGACGCTGCCGCTCGCCGGCCGCTGCAAGCAGGCGTTTCTGGTGCATGGCGAAGACGATCAGATGACCGCCATGCAGGCGACCATGCGAGCCGACGGCTTCAAATCGGTGACGATGCCGGAAAACGGAGCGTCCGAGATTGTGAACGCTGCCGGGTGAAATCGCAGCCGATCCGCATGAGACACGAATTTCAATCGGGCGTCCGAGTGGCAATCTCACCCCCCTGCGCGGGATAATCCACCGAGTCAGAGTCAATCGCCTTGGGGCATGAGCCGCAGTGCGTGTAGTGCTTGCCCAGGTGGACTTCATGAGCACCGGCCAGACAACCTGCCCTTCTATTGAGGACATCGAGCACGCCGCGCTCGGGTCCGGCGCCGGCGAGGCCCTGCGCATGCATTTTGAAGCCTGCGACACCTGTCGCGAAGCGCTTGAGCGCGTCCGCGCGGACAACGCCTTTCTCTCCGCCTTCGCCGTGGGCGACGCCCTGCCCGCGCCGCGGACCGAAACGGCCCGTCCGGAAATCGACATACCGGGATATGAGATCGTGAACGAGATTCACCGCGGCGGACAGGGCGTGGTCTACAGGGCCGTGCAGCGCGGCACCCATCGCACCGTCGCGGTCAAGGTCATGAAACGCGGCCCCTTTGCCACCCTGGCCGATCGATCGCGCTTCGACCGCGAGGTGGAGATCCTCGGACGACTGAACCACCAGAACATCGTGGCCGTTCACCACGCCGGAACGATCGGCGGATCGCAGTATTTCATCATGAATTACGTCGACGGCCGCACCCTCGACGAAGCCATCCGGCCGGGACAGTCGGCGCGGTGCGCCCAATCGGAACCCCGGGGCAGCGTCCCATCAGAACCCCGGACGGAAGCCCGGGGCAGACCGCGCGATGCCGCCAATCAACGCGCGACGCCCCCTGCTTCCACTGGGGATTCTGTACCCCCGCCGGACACGTCTCATTCAGGCAGCGGTCTATCCATCAACGAACTGGAGCGCATGCTCAACATCTTCGCCAAGGTCTGCAACGCCGTTCACGCGGCGCACCTGCGCGGCGTCATGCACCGCGACCTCAAACCCAGCAACATCCTGGTCGACGCGCAGGACGAGCCGTTCGTCCTGGATTTCGGCCTCGCCAAGACCGCCGACTACCGGGAAGACTCGGCCATGACCCGCACGGGGCAGTTTGTCGGGTCGCTGCCCTGGGCCTCGCCCGAACAGATCGAGGGCGCCGCGACCCGGGTCGACCTGCGGACGGATGTCTATTCCCTTGGCGCGATCCTGTTTCAACTGCTGACCGGCAAACTGCCGTTTGATGTGGACAGCAGTCTCCGCACGGCGGTGGATCACATCGTCCATCGCGAGCCGCCCCGGCCCAGCGCCGTCATCTCCCGGTCCGGCGGCTCGCGCATCGACGACGAACTGGACACCATCGTCCTGAAGTGCCTCAGCAAGGACCGCGACCGCCGCTATCAGAGCGCGGGCGAACTGGAACGCGATATCCGTCGCTACCTCGCCGACGAACCCATCGAGGCCAAGCGCGACAGCGCGATCTACATCCTGCGCAAGACGCTCAAGCGCTACCGCTTCCGCGTGACGATCGCCGCGGCGTTTGCCGTCCTGCTGGGGCTTTTCGCCGTGGTCATGGCGGTGCTCTACAAGCGTTCAACCCGGCTGGAGCAGCAGGCCGTCGCCGCCACGCATTCGCTGAGCAATTTGCTGTCGCAGAGCAACATCGAGCGCGGCCGCATGGCCGGCATGCTCGGCAATCTCGATCAGGCCGAACGCCTCATCTGGGGCGAGTTGATTTCCAGCCCCGATGCCTACAACTCCGGCGCGCGGCAAACCAATGCGCCGCCCGGACCGGTCGACGCCTACTGGGCGCTGTGGGAACTGTATCGACGGTTTCCCTGTGTATTGACACTTCGCGAACGGGAGCCAATCGGGCGGAGCGTCATCGCCTCCGACGACGGACTCGGCATCTGGACCGCCGACACCACCGGTCGGGTCGCGAAGATCTCGCACGAGGGTCACTTGCTGGACGAATATCGTTTCAATTATCTCGATTCCCCCGGCTTGCCCATCGTCAATCCAAGCGGTCAACTCATCTTCAAATGCAATCTCAGAGGCTGCGCGGTCTGGCGCCGCGGGGATCACAACCCGCTGATGCAAAGACCCGTCGACGGCACCAACTCGATCTTTACGTGCGTCGCTTCCCGCAGCGGCCGGCATTTCGCGGTGCTGGCGGGCGGCGTGGCGACCCTCTGGCGGGTTGACCCGCTTCGGCAAATCGCCGAGTTCACCGGCGACGGCCATCCGCTGACCGCCGTCGCCCTCTCCAACGATGAGACACGTGTCGCGCTTCGGGATGGCCCCGGCGGTCTGCAAATCCGCCGGATCGACACCGGCGAGCGCCTGGCGACCATTGAGAACACGCCGCCGGCCCGCGAATCGCTTCACTCACGCGGCGAGATGATCTTCTCCGACGACGACACCCTGCTTGCCGACTCCTGGGGCGATACTTCGGGCCGCATCTGGAACTTCTCCGCATCGACGCCCACGCTCATTCAACTGTCCGACCGCCCGGGCGATGCGCGCCACGTCTCCTTCAGCCCCGACGGCTCGCGGTTGTGCATCGCCGATCTTGGCGGCGTGGTCTGGACCTTCGACACCACCACCGGTCAACGGGTCAATCGATTCGTCGCCCATGCCGCTCCGATTCGCAGCATCAGCCACGCGCGCGATGGACGCATGCTCTGGACTTCGGGCGCAGGCGGCGACATTCGCGCCTGGGATTTGCAGCCCGACGCCGGCGTTCGCACGATTCGCATCGAGGAACAAGCACTGCAATGTGTCGATTTTGATCCGAAGGGCCGCGCCCTGATTGTCGGCGGCATGCGCGGTCAGGCATTTCAGATCGATGCCGCGGGCACGCCGCACGAGGTTGACCTTGGCGTGATCGGGACCGTCTCCGGCGTTTCGTATTCGCCCGACGGCCGCTGGGTCGCCGCCGCCACCTTCGCGAACCAGGTCTGCGTCTGGGACCCCGCCGAATCGTCCCCGGACATTCGCGTCCTGCCGCATCCTTCGCTGGTCAGCAATGCACGCTTCTCGCCGGACGGCCGGCTGCTGGCCACGGCCTGCGACGATTTCGTCGTGCGGCTCTGGAACGTCTTTGATTGGACATGCATGCGTGAACTGCGCGGCCCGAAGGACCGATTGCCGTCCATCGCATTTGACCCGACCGGCGAATTCATCGCGGCCGCGGTGCGCGACGGCGATATTTTTATCTGGAGCGCGATCGACGGGCGCGAATCCGTGCTGCACGCCGAACCGCATGTGCCGATTCGCGGCATTCGCTTTCTCGATGGAGACCGCATGGTCTCCGCCGGCGCAGGCCGAACCGTCGACCTATGGAACCTGCGTCGAAAGGAACGCACCGTCCGATGGACGGGCCACAGCCAGGAGATCTTCTGCATCGAACTCAACGCAGACAAAACGCTAATTGCGTCCGGCGACAGCGGCGGCGAAATACGTCTCTGGCACACGGGCTTGGGGCGTCAGGTCGCGACCCTCGCCGGCCACACCGGCGCGGTCATGTCGCTGCAATTCTCACCGGACGGCCGCGCGCTGGCGTCCGCGTCCATCGACGGCACCGTGCGCGTGTGGAACTTCGATCACTACCGGCGGCACATCGCCGGCCAGGTGGCGGCCCAACTGCACATTCACACGCCCCCGCTGAACAGTGCGGACGCGAAGACCTGGCTCGACTGGGCCGACCGCGAACGCGAGGCGCCGTCTGCGAACGACGCCGAGCCACTCGGCGCAGCGAACGACAAGCCTGGTCGATCGGCCGGCCAATGACTCGTGATGCCCAGTGCATCGCGCAGCATGGCGAGGCGTTTTGATCGACGATGACCGAGATTCCACACGAATAGCGGTCCCTCCAGACAAAGGCAATCTCCCGTGACGCCGGTCATGGGGCGACCAGGATGTCTACGAATACCTGAATGTCGCGGCCATTGACCAACCCATCCATGTTCACATCCGCGTTCTGCAGGTTGCATGCCGGGTAGATCGATTCGTAACCCTCTGAATTCGTCAAGGCGGTTATGAAGCCGAAGAGATCCTGCGTGTTAATGAGGCTGTCACAGTTCATATTGCCAGGTCGAATCAGCCGCCCGGGCCGCGCCACGTAGTGTATCGCATCGAGCCCTGACTCGTCGCCCAGTCCCACATTACTTGCATTGTTTGAATAGACGGGATCATTCGGCGGCCCTCCACCTCGAACAAACATATGCCCCCATTCGGGAGCGCGGTTGGAGTCGAACTCATAGACGATGAGTTGATTGGCGTCGACCGTCTCGTCGATACGGACGCACGTCTCCATTCCGTCGAGCCCTGCAAGGGAGTAGGTCAACTGCGTGGCGTTCTTTCCGTTGATGACCACGTTTTGAATCGCGGAAGCATCCCAGCCGAAATTCGTTGAAATTCCAAAGAAGGCATCCCGCGGCAGGTCCACCGTCACGTATCCGATGCTGCGGGGGTTGAAGTTTCGGAATGTATACTGATAACGCCATTGGGCCGGACCTGGAGAGTGAATACTCCATTCAAGCATGGCCGATCCCCAGTCAGACCCCTGCGCGGCAAGCGTCTGAGCCTGGACCGAGCGAGTGCCCTGCAATTCCGCCGATCTGCCGTAAATCGGGTACGGCCCCCCACCGTCCCATCCGGGGCCGCCGGCGTTCCCGGTTGAGACCGCGCTCCAGGCGACAATTCCGCACATCAGTCTTGCGTATCGCTTCATGACCATTACTCCTCGCGCAAGATTGCCAATGCACACCAGCCACGTACTGGCGGATTCAGTTGCATCGTCACATGGATGACTTGCTCAAACCGCAAGCAGCCCACCCGTCGGCGACGATCGAAAGCGACGAAGTCACCCGGATTTGCAAACAAGAAAGTCATGGGCATGTACTGAAATCTGCCTGCAGCCATCCACTGACGAAGGCATCAACATCAATCCCGTTGACCTGGCCATCACAATTCAGATCGGCTTGTCGTCGATCGCATCCGGGATAGTCTGAGGTATAGGCATCTGTATCGATTATGGCGGTCACAAATGCGAGGACGTCGAGGCTGTTTATCTGACCATCACAGTTCACATCTCCAGGGCCGTAACGACACGCACGCCAACTGGAAATGCGGTGCGATGCGAGTCCGCCGGCGGTGGAAAAATAGCCCCCGAGATAGAGCGACGGCCCGGCGCCATCATCAAATACGGCGAATGACATCGTCGTGCTTCCCACGCCGTTGATGCCCGCCTCAGTCAATGGAAGCCAGTTCAGCCCGTTCCAGCGTACGACATGGTTGGCCGGGGTTGTCTGGTTCCCGCCCCAGCCACCCGCGGTGGTAAAGCTTCCACCGGCATACAGGAGCGGGCCGTGCCCATCGTCAAATGCCTGAAGGGACGTCACCGCAGGAGACACGCCACCGCCAACACCGGTTCCCCCGGGTCCGGTCAGCGCCGCCCACGCTGTCGCATTCCAACGGGCAATGCGTGAAACGACGACGCCGCCCGCGAAACCAAAATCGCCGCCAACGAAAAGAGCCGGCCCGTTCCCGTCGTCGAACGTCGTCATGGCGTAGACGGCCGTGCCTCCGGTCATCCCAGTTCCGCTGGGGCCAATCAAAGCCTGCCAAACAGTGCCATCCCATCGGGCAATGCGATTGACGTGAATACCTCCGGCCGTGCTGAAACTTCCGCCGACGTACAGCGCCTCTCCGGTGCCATCATTGAAAACTGACAGCGAGCGAACTGTTGTGGACGTGCCGCCACTGACGCCCGTGCCGGAGGGACCGGACACGCCGGACCAGGCCACTCCGTCCCACTTCGCAATGCGGTTGACCGTGATTCCGCCGGCCGAGATGAACGTGCCGCCTGCAAACAACGCGGGACCGGCCCCGTCATCGAAAACGGCGAGGGCATGAACCTCGCCCGCCACGCCGGTCCCGACAGGAAACGGAGAAGGGCCAGTCAATGCGGACCAATTCAAACCGTCCCATCGAGCAATGTTGTTGACGGTCAGGCCTCCGGCCGTGCTGAAGTTCCCGCCGACGTAAAGGGAAGGCCCGCTTCCATCATCGAAGACAGCCAGGGCGCGAACCTGCGATGGCGTATCGCCATCGATGCCAATGCCGCTTGGCATGGAAAGTGCCGACCATGTCGAGCCATCCCAGCGGGCAATGCCATTGACGTTAACGCCACCAGCAGACTCAAAGCCGCCGCCAGCGTGGAGTCTTGGTCCACTGCCGTCGTCGAATACCGCCAACGCGCGAACCGCATCGTTGGACAATCCCGGCATGCCGATCTCGCGATCCCAATGGGGTGTGCAGACTTGACCCGCCGAAGCCGACACCAGCATCAGCAAGCAGACGATTGCACTCAGTGAATTGATAAACTGGCGCGATAATCTGATCATGGTTCTTGCCTCCACCAACCTGTTCGACGCGGGCTCAATCGGGTAATCGACTGTCCGGTTCCGGAACGGCCTGAGAAAAGAACTGGAATCCTGAAAGACTCGCATCACTCGGTGCGGCCGGCCAAATTGAAGGTCGAGACTCCAGATACAATAGTCTTCAACGACCTGTCTGAGCCACCATTCGAGAAAAGCGCTTCGTTGAGCGCTGGGGCCAAACATCAAAACGCGCTCAAGGCGAGCGGTGCCGCTTGATTCGAGCATCCGGCCACGACGTGCCCGGCATACGAGTCCTCATACCTCAATTGATTACAGCATGTCAATGAAATTCGCGTCATGCGCCGCAAATTCCAGGAGAATTTTTGATATTGTTGAATGCAAAAATTGATTAAGTGCTAATACACAGTTACTGCCGTCTTTTCCGTGCATCCCCGCACATTGATGTGCGGCCACAAACATGAATGCTGCCCTTCTGGAGGACGGTCCCGGCATCGGGACATCCTCGAACGGGCGCACGAGGGTTTGCTAATCTCGCTCTGACTCCGTTGCCATTCGTGCGGCCGGTGATCATCGACCGGATTCGGCGAGAGGGCCGTCCCCTGCCGGAACGCCGAGCCGCTGCTCCAATTCGCGAAGGATTTCGGCGGCGGTCGCCGGCGAACAGACATTTGTAAAATAACCCAGGCTCAGGCTCAGCCTGCTCCGAAACCGACAGAATGACGCAATGATGCCCGGGGGCGAGGGCGGCACGCCCCAGACCGCGACGTCCTCCACGCGGCATCCGAGGAATCCGTCCGTCCAGTCGGCGGCCCGGTTGGACGTGAAGCCGATCGAGTAGCGTGGGAAGATCCTGAATCGCCGGAGCAGCCACACATATAGCGGAAGTGGAAAGCGCCCGGGAAAGGCGGTGGTCATCTCGTCGGCTTCGCCGCGGCGACGGTCGGCGCGGGCGGCCAACTGCAGCGCGAGGGCGTCATCGACGGCATGGGGGCCATCCAGCGCGCCGCGGTGCAGAACAAGGGTGGCGATGGTGAGGTCGTTCCCCGCGATCGCCGCGCGGCCGGCGGGTTCACGGCGCTGCGGCAGGGAGATCAGGTAATGATCGCGGCGGTGCGTATCGGCCCGTGCAAACACCGCGTCCACCGCCCGGACCACTGACGCAATGTGCCAGCGGGTGTGCAAAAGGGGTCCCGACTTGCACGACTCCCTGGCTGCGGCGTCGATGGACGCAGACTGTGCCTCGGTCCAGGCGTGATGAAGGGTTTCAAACCTGACTGGATCGCCGGTGGAAACGGCCTTGAGGCGGTTGCCCTTGAGGAAGTTTACTTGTCGCAGCCACCACATGCCTCGACACCATGCCGCAACTGATCGAAAAAAGCCCGGCGACGCAGCCGCCGTGCCCCGGTGAACCGGCCCCGCGCACTCCGCTGCAATCTCAGCAAGGAACGACTCCGCGCCGGTGAGGTCCATCAGATAGTGCGGCCAGCGAAGGACCAGGTCGTGCCGATCCTCTCCGAAGTGAAAGACCCACAGCCGAAGCAACGGCCCCGGTGAGGGAGCCTGTCGTTCCTGAGCCGCGCATTGCAGCATCGCGTCGCGTTTCGCCTCGGGATCGGGAGAGCCGGTCAGCATGATCTCTTCGAGTGGAAGGCTCGAGACGCTTTCGTCCCCGGAAGGATGATCAGTGCCCGCGACCCAATACGGCTGCCGGGTCAGCCGTGTGCATGCAATGCCCGCGGTCAGAACTGGATGCCGTTTCAGCGTCTGCGTAAGTCGCGCGCGAAGGAGGTTGAGATCGAGCCGACCGGAAAGGCATAGACGCACAAAGACATGGTGGCCGGGGAGCCCCTTCTGCATCAGCGCCAGACTGCTGGCCAGAAAGAATCGATCGTATGGACCCAGCGCCGGCATGACGGGAGAGGCACTGGCGTTCATCCCGCCACTTTACATGATCGTCAAGAAGGAACAAGCCGGCTTGCCCTTCAACCAAACGAATTGTGAGGGCTGTTGGGGATGTCCTCCATGTTGTCGCCCACAATCCGTGGATGGTCCCCCGAATCCGCGAAACCCGCATGGCGGCAATCAACAAGGCCCTCCTGACGCGTGGCCGCCCAACACCCCCCGCATGTACCCGGCGCTGCCGATAATGGGCTGACAATCTGGGGCTGCGGACGCCTGATCGCCCCGCAACTTGCGTTCACGGCCGGTGACGCCACAATGCGCGTCTCGGCACGGGGCTACGGCACGAAACCCCCGCCGACAGGAGGAAATTCACCATGGGTATGAACAAGTGGGCCGCCCTCATGCTCGCGTGCGCGGCATGTGTCATTGTCGGCCTCGTCACAAGTTCCGGCATTTCACAAACCCCCGGCGGCGTCGTAGGAGGCGGTCACTCCGTCGCCACCGTTGACGTGGTCCGCGTCTTCAACGAAACCGCGCAGATCAAGGATCTCAACGAACACATGCGGCAGAAGACGGATGACTACACCGCCGAACTCAAGCAGCGATCCGAGGCGCTGAACTCCAAGAAACTCGAACTCCAGGCCTTCAAGCCCGGCACCGCAGACTACGACCAGCGCCGCAAGGAACTGTTGAAGATGAACGCCGAGGCCATGGCCTGGTCCAAGGCGACCGAGGACGACCTCGACCAGCAGAAGTTCGACTGGACCGTCGAAATCTACAAACTGGCGATGGACTCGGCCGGCAAGGTCGCGCGAACCCGCGGGTTCGACGTCGTGCTTCAGCGGACCGAGTTCAAACCGGGCGAACTCCAGGATCGCAATGTACAGACCCTGCGCAGCCTGATTCAGAGCCGAGTCGTGATTCACAGTGCGCCCGAAGTCGACATCACCGAGGATGTCATCCGCGCCATGGATGAAGTCTATCGATCCAAGCCGGCTCCGCGACCGCCCAGCCCGCAGTTGCAGCCGCCGACCACCCCAGCGCCCAAGACACCCTGACATCACCACCGCTGATCCCGGGGCGACATCTGATATGGCCGACACCCGTGTGTATACCGTCGCGCAGATTGCCGCGTGGTGCGACGGACGCCTGCCGCCCGACATCGAGCTGGCGTCGGTGCAGATTCACGGGGTCGAGACGCTCGCACGCGCCGATGCAACGCACCTGTCGTGGATCGCCGGGGATGGCCACGAACGAGCGCTCGCGGCGACCGGTGCGGGCGCGATACTCGGCCGCGAGCGACACGTTGGAAGTCACCCGCGCGGCATCGTCGTGGACGATCCCGAGGAAGCGCTGGCCCGCGCGCTCGAGCACTTCGGCATTCCGCAGGTGCAACCGAACGGCATCCACCCGACCGCAATTGTGGAAGCCGGGGCAACACTCGGCGCAAACGTGGCACTCGGCGCCCACGCCGTGATCGGCGCGGCATCCAGCATCGGCGATCGGTCGATCATTCACTCTGGCGCGATCGTCGGTGCATCCGTCCGAATCGGCCGGGACTGCGTGCTACACCCGGGCTGCGTCGTGTACGACCGATGCGAACTGGGAGACCGGGTGATACTGCACGCCGGCGTGGTCATCGGTGCCGATGGATTTGGCTACATTTTTCGGGACGGTCGGCATCGCAAGGTGCCGCAGATCGGCAACGTGGTGATAGAGGATGACGTCGAAATCGGCGCAAATTCGTGCGTGGATCGGGCAAAAGTCGGATCAACTCGCATCGGCCGCGGTTCGAAGATTGATAACCTGGTTCAGGTTGCCCATAATGTCCAATTGGGGCAGGCCTGTATTCTTGTGGCCCAGGTTGGCATCGCCGGAAGCACCACGCTTGGAAACGGGGTTGTTGCCGCAGGTCAGGCCGGCATCATCGATGGGCTGACAATCGGTGATCGTGTCGTGATCACCGCACAATCGGCAGTGATGAAAGACATAAGCGCCGGCCAGGTGGTCAGCGGCACGCCCTGCCGCGAGCGCACCGAATACCTCCGAACCGAGGCCCGCGTCAGCCGCCTTGCCACCTTGTATGAGCAAGTGGCGGAGTTGAAGAAAAGAGTAGCCGAGCTTGAGCGTACAGCGAACGATCGACCGCCCGACTGAAATCGCGGGCCGGGGACTCTTCACCGGCGAGCCGGTCATCGCGCGCTTCAGGCCAGCATCGGCGGACACCGGCATCACCTTCATCCGAACCGATCCCACCGCAACCGCCCGCATTTCCGCCCACGTGGCGAATGTGACCAAGCGAGCCCGCCGAACGGCCCTGCGGAATGGCACCCTGTCGATCGAAACTGTCGAACACTGCATGGCGGCGCTGCACGGCATGGGTATCGACAACCTGGAAATTGAAATCAATGCCGGCGAATTGCCCGGCGGCGACGGCAGTTCCCAGGTGTTTGTGGACGCCTTCCGCGAAGCCGGCCTGCGCGACCTGACCGTTGAGCGCGAGCCGCTGATCATCCGCGACACCATCCGGGTGGCCGAAGATGACGCGGAATTGATCGCGGTGCCCAATAATGGCGACTGTCTTGAAATCGTCTACGACCTTGACTACGGGCCCGACGGCCTGCTGCCCCGCCAGATTCACGCGGTGAGAATCAATGAGGAATCGTTCTGCAACGAGATCGCCCCGGCTCGCACCTATCTCTTTGAAGAGGAGGCAAGGCAGTTTCGTGCCGCCGGCCTCGGCAAGCATCTGACCTACAAGGATCTTGTGGTCATCGGGCCGCAGGGCGTGGTGGAAAACGAATTCCGTTTCCCGAACGAGTGCGTCCGACACAAGATTCTGGACCTGGTGGGCGACCTCTACCTGGCCGGTCGGTCCATTCGCGGCAAAATCCTGGCTCGAAAGAGCGGCCATTCGCTCAACCATGAACTGGTCCGCAAACTTCTGGATGCGATTGCCAAGGAAAACCGGCGGAGGAAACTGGGCGGCGAGCCGGTTTACGATGCACGCAAACTTCGCCGGGTCCTTCCGCACCGGTACCCTTTCGTGATGATCGACCGGGTCATCGAGTTGGAGGGCGATCGGCGGGCGGTCGGAATCAAGAATGTCTCGGTCAATGAACCCTATTTTCAGGGCCATTATCCCTCACACCCCATCATGCCGGGGGTGTTGATCCTGGAGGCGATGGCCCAATTGGGGGGCATTCTCCTGTCCCAGAAACTGGAGCACACCGGCAAGATCGCGGTTTTTCTGGCCATGGACCACGTTAAGTTCCGCCGAACCGTGGTCCCCGGGGATCAATTGATCCTGGAGGCCGAGGCCCTGCGGGTGAAACACCGGACAGGACATGTCCGGTGTTCGGCCCGGGTGGATCAGGCGCTGGTTGCTCAGGCGGAAATCAAGTTTATGATGGTAGACGAAGAGCCGCTCTAGGCAGCAGTTGGCGCGGGCCTGGGGCAAAAAATGCACTCGCGCACTGGGCAAAAGCCCGGGATTATGTCGATCCCTTTGGTAGCAGGGCGCAAGAATGCCGAAGATCGCACCGAACGCAACCGTTGATCCTCGAGCGGAAATCGCCGAGGACGTGGAAATTGGTCCGGGTAGCTACGTCGGTCCGCTCGTCAAGATCGGGCCGTGTTGCAAACTCATCGCCAATGTCACCATCCTGGGCAATACCCAGATTGGCCACGGCAATCTCTTCTACCCCGGCAGCGTCATCGGCGCTGCACCACAAGATTTGAAATACAAAGGCGGCCCCACTCAGTTGCTCATTGGCAACGAGAACATCTTCCGCGAGTGCGTGACGGTTCACACCGGCACCGAGGTTGCGGGCGGCAAGACCGAAATCGGCAGCCACAACCAATTCCAGGTCGGCACCCATCTGGCCCACGACGTCATCGTTGGAAACCACTGCATTCTGTCCAACTCCGTTCAGATTGCCGGTCACGTCCGAATCGAGGACCACGTCAACATCAGCGGCCTGGTCGGCGTTCAGCAGTTCGTGACCATCGGCCAGTTCTGCTTCATCACCGGCGCCAGCCGATGCACGACCGACACGCCGCCCTACCTGATTTTCGGTGGTTACGACGGCAGCGTGATGGGCGTAAATGTGAAGGGCCTCGGCCGTTGGGGCTTCGACGAACCGTCGATCCAGCAACTTCGCGACATGTGCAAGAAACTCTTCCCCAAGCGCGAGCAATCGGCCAATGCGTTCCGGCTCCGCAGCCTTTACAAGTGGGTTCAGACCCGCCGTCTCGAAAAGGACGCCCGCGAGAGTTTCTCCAAACGCCTGTCAGACGCCGAGGCCATGGCCGCCAACAACGAGCACTGCCAGTACCTGATCAACTTCATCAAACGATCCACCAGCAGCGGCGTGCATGGCCGCTACCTTGAATCACTCCGCCGCGATGAGGCCGCCCGGCCTGCCTTCTTTGAGCGAGGCGCAGTGTAGTGAACCCTCAGCCGACACCCGTCGCCGTCATTGGCGTCGGGCACATGGGACGCCACCACGCCCGAATCTACCACGAATTGCCGCAGGCCCGGCTGGTCGCCGTCGTCGATGCCAATCTGGCTCGCGCCCAGGAAATCGCCGGCAAGTATGGCGCCAAAGCGTATTCGTCCGTCGACGAACTGCCCGCCGAAGTGAAGGCCGTCACCGTCGCCGTACCGACGGTCCATCACGTCACCGTGGGCACGGCGCTGCTTCGACGCGGCATTGATGTGCTTGTTGAGAAGCCGCTCGCGGCCACCGTGGCCGAGGCCCAGGCCCTGATGGATTGCGCCCGCGAGCACAGGCGGGTCTTGTCGGTCGGGCACACCGAACGGTTCAACCCGGTCGTCCGCGCCCTGCAACGACTCGAAATCCAGCCGCGTTACGTCGAGACCACGCGCATCAGCCCGTTTTCATTCCGATCGGCCGACATCGGCGTCGTATCGGACATGATGATTCATGATATCGACATCGTGCTTCATTTGATCCGATCGCGGCCGGTGCGGGTCGACGCGATCGGCGTGAACGTGCTCGCGAAGCACGAGGATGTGGCCAACGCCCGGGTGGTATTCGAGAACGGCTCGGTGGCGACGCTCGCCGCGAGCCGGCTGGCGCTGAAGACGGAGCGCCGCTTGCGTGCCTTCAGCGAGTCGGCCTATCTGTCGATCGACTACCAGCGCAAGACCGGCGTCGCCATCACCAAGGCGGCGAACCTGGACATCCTGTCGATGGCCGCCCAGGGCAAGTTTGACGACATTTCACAGATGGCCGGCGTCGATTTCGGATCGATGGTGAAGGTCGAACCGCTCATCGTTGACGACGTTGAGCCGCTCAAGGCGGAGTTGGAGGCCTTCCTGGAGAGCGTGTCGTCCGGCAAGCCGCCGGCGGTCAGCGCCGAGGACGGCGTGGCCGCGGTTCAACTGGCCGCGGAAATTGTTGCGGCCTTGAAAGCCCATCACTGGGGATAGAAGACCATGCACATGGGCTCCTCCAATTAAAACGGTCGCCGGAACGAATTCCGACGACCGTTAAATGCCTAATCTGAAGACGTGATTCGCCCACATTCTGAGCGATTCATCGTACCCGGTGATCAGCCAATCACGCGGGCGCGTCGTCGAAGAAGAACCGCAGCCGCACCAGCGGCCAGCAGGGCCATCGACGCCGGCTCGGGGATCTTTCCAACTTCCAGGGTCAACTCCATGATGTCCTGAATCCCGGTGCCAGTTGCACCATTACCAAGCGAGAGCCCCAGCACGCCGTTCCAATCATTGCTGTCGGGCGGGAAGAGCCCCAAAGGAATGGCGAGCGGAGCGCCGAACACACCACTTGCCGCGACGCGAAAACTGGCGCTGTTGACGACGATGGCATCCGAGCCCCAATTCAGCGGGTCTGAGCCACCCAATGCGGCACCGAGGTTGATTCCGATTCCAAACCCACCCGATGTAAGCGGTACACCAGCGGACGAAAACCCGGCTGGCCACAGATCGCCCGGAGCCCCGGTGGGCGACGTGCCCGTGACAGTGATCACAATGGTGTACAGATTGCCGCCCAGCGGCGTGATGGACTCGTTCACACTCCGAAGTACTCCGCCTGCAACGGCGAGGTAGTCATTGATCGGCTCAGAAATGCCGTCGAACGTAACGACGTCATCCCGCACGGGCGTTGTCCCGCTTTCTAGCAGAAAGAGATTTCCCGCGGCACTGGCGATACCTGTATATACGTTATAGGTTGTCCCCGTAGGATCGTGCGGAGTCGGGACGTCGTCCCAGGTAACCGCCATCCCGTCGAGCGTCCGCACTATCGGACCAACGGGTGTAAAGGGGCCGTAGCCCATGTCTGCCATCGCTGCTGAGGCCAGCGAGAAAACCACAACCGCTGTCAACGTGTTTCGTAGCATCTTTTCCTCCCACATGTTTGCGCACTTTCACGTGCGACTTTGTTCCGTGCGTTTCGGATCGCAAATTCGCGCCACCGCCGCAGCGGACGGAAACCGCGAAACCGCACTTACGTAGCCCGAGCGACCAAGGTATGGCCCCCGCTAATGTGCAAAGTAACACAATGCGATAACACAAGTCAATGAAAAGTGCAGATACTAAACCAGTCGCCACCGTGCATCCTTAGCCGTGCCGAACCCCGCGACCCGACAGCCAGTTGTTCCACAAGATGCGCTCCGCCTTTAAGGCACTGACCACCAAATTGAACGCAAGCGATTCGCCCGCGATTTCCGCCTACCTCGGCGATACAGAATTCACAAGCGTGAGCACCACTTCGACAGACCGGTAATGTCTCGACTTGGCCCATCAATTGCCATATTTTTGGACCATAATACCCTTGAACGCACCCGACGTGCCCACGCCCGTTTTCGGAGCACAATTCGGCAGGCTTTCGCAAACCCCGGGCTACCGGAATACCATAGCCCCCATGATCACCGACACCGCCCTGCCCATCCGCTCGCTTGGCCGCACCGGTCAGGAGGTCTCGCTTTTCGGTCTTGGCGGCGAGGGCATCCTGCGAACGCATGGTCGCACGCGCGAGGCCGTCGCCGTCATTCACGCGGCCCTCGACGCCGGCGTGACCTACTTCGACACCGCACCGGCCTACGACAGCAGCATGGACTACTACGGTGCGGCATTCCGCGAGCGCGACCTCGGCAGCGGGTCGCCGCGCCAGGCGTTCACCCTCGCCGGCAAGACCGCTGACCGCTCCCGCGACGGCTCGATGCGAATTCTCGACGACAGTCTCAAGCGACTCGGGACCGATTACATCGACATCTGGCAGTTGCACGACCTGCGCACCCGCGACGAGTTGGACCGCATCTTCGCCAAGGATGGCGCGATCGAAGCCATGCAGCTCGCCCGGTCGCAGGGCCGTGTCCGTTTCTGCGGCCTGACCGGTCACCACGATCCGGCAATCCTGCTGGAGGCGATGAGGCGATTTGATTTTGACAGCGTGCTGGTCGCGCTGAACCCGGCGGACGGCCAGCGGCTGCCGTTCATCACCACAGTGCTGGCCGATGCGACAAATCGTGGCATGGGGGTTGTCGCCATGAAATGCAGCGCCCAAGGCGCGATGCTGGCGGGCGGCACGTTCAGCATGGCCGACTGCATGGGCTACGTTTTGTCGCTGCCGGGCGTGACGAATGTCATCGTGGGCTGCAAGACGCCCGCCGAGGTCGCCGCCAATGCCGACTTCGCACGGCGGTTCAAAACGCTGGACGCCCCCGCGCTGCGCGCACTGGAACTGCGTGCCGCGCCGCAAGCCGCCCGGTATTGCTACTTCAAGAAATGAGGACGCACGAGGACTCGCTCATGAACGCCACCCCGCATGCCACCGCGTCATTCGATTCTGATACGGCCGTCAAGATCGCCGAGGCGCACCGCTGCGACTCACTGCCCGTCGTGGAGGAATTCCTGCCCTACCGCAGCATCGGCGAAATGTGGGCCACGCTCGCCTCGGATCACACCGACCGAGCCTGGATGACCTATTACCCCTGCGTGTCCGACAACGAAACACCCGAGACATACACCTTCGGCGCATTTGCCGAGCGGATCGAGCGCGTCGCCCGCGTGCTCGCGGACGATTACGGCGTCCGCCCCGGCGGAAGCGTCGCCACGCTGACCATCAACCAGCCGCTCACGGTTGCCGTGTACTTCGCGGCCTGGCGGCTCGGCGCGCGGGTCGTGCCGATCAACCCGTCGGAGAGCGACGACCGCGTCGGCTACATCGTGACCAACAGCGACGCCACCGTCCTGATCGCCCATCGATCCTGCCGCGAGGACTTCGCCGGCATCGAATCGGGCATCGGCCCTGGCGTGCAGCGCGCGATGGTCGCCGATGAGGGCGCGAGCGTCGCCGCCGGTTGGACCGACTTCGTATCGCGTGTGGCCGCACTGCCGCCGCTTCAGCCCACCGCCGCGCCGCCGGTCTCCTGGGACAGCGAAGCGCTGATCGTCTATACCTCCGGCACGACCGGCAACCCCAAGGGCGTGGTGCTCACCCAGAAGCAGATGTTCGCCGACGCCTACTCCATCTCATCGTGGCACAACATCACCGAGCACACGGTCATGATGAACGTGCTTCCGATTCACCACGTGAACGGCACCATCGTCACCCTGCTCACGCCGGCCTTCGTCGGCGCGCACGTCGTGGTCAACAAGCGATTCAAGACGGCCGGCTTCTGGCGCAAGTGCGCCGAACATGCCGTCGAGATCGTCAGCGTCGTGCCCACCCTGCTGCAATTTCTCATTGAGGGCGGAGACGAATTCAATCTGGAATCCGTCCCCAACTTCCGTCATTTCATCTGCGGGGCCGGGCCGCTCTCGGTCGAAGTCGCCAAGGACTTTCAGGACCAGTTCGGCATCAAGATCGTCCACGGCTACGGCCTGTCGGAGACGGTCTGCTACTCGTGTTTTCTGCCGACCGAGTTGGACTGGGAAGAACACAACACCTGGATGTACGACCACGGCTTCCCCTCTATTGGCGTACCCGTGCCTACCAATGAGATGGCCATTCACGACGATAATGGAAATCCCGTCGCCGACGGAACGAAGGGCGAGATCGTCATCCGGGGTCACAACGTCATGGTCGGCTACTTCAAGAACCCCGAGGTCAACGCGACCACCTTCAAACACGGCTGGTTTCGCAGCGGCGACGAGGGCTTCAAACTGCGCGGCGAAGATGGCCTGGACTACTATTTCATCACCGGCCGCCTCAAGGAACTGATCATCCGCGGCGGGGTGAATATTTCCCCATTCGAAATTGACGAAGTGCTTATTTCCATGCCCGGCATCCGCGTGGGCCTGGCCGTCGGCTTCGACAACCGCTACTACGGCGAAGAGGTCGGGGCCTATGTGCAGGTGCAGCCCGGCGAAACGCTGACCGAGCAGCAGGTCATCGATTACTGCCGCGAAAAACTGCCGGTATCAAAGTGCCCGAAGGTGGTCATATTCGGCAACGACATCCCGGTGACGAGCACGGGCAAGTACCAGCGCGGCAAACTGAAGCACCTGTACGCGGCGCATAAAGACACGCAATTCAAATGACAAGGATCGCCATACCGAGGCGCCGGCAATTCGGACTTCGCTGTCAAACCGGGCCGATCGTCCCACACGTAAGACCAAGTACCGCAATCAGCCGCGGCCCAACTCTGCGCCCGGAGACAATCAAAGCAACCACCCAATGATCGTGAATACGCCGACAAACATCGAGATCAGAGCGCCAATAAAGAGGGTCCACGCGAGAAGTTCGATTGCCTTGTCTTTTCTGCGTCGGACAAGAAGTTGTCCGGGTCCGGATTCGCACGATCCACTGACAAGGCATCGTTCGTCGATACCGAAACGCCCCAGGCGCGCCTGAACTACGGGAGGATAACTGGCCATCGGCTTTTGTCGAAAGGCCTGTGGAAGCTGAGACACCATGTTCCCGGCGTTGCAGCCACACCGATCAGCAAAGGCCCGGACGGCTGCATCTACCTCCGGACCCTCGGCATTGGAGATCAGCCAGTACCGTCCCGCGTTGGTTAGATCGTGCATATCAAACGAAAGGCGCCCGATGCGGGCGAGAAGATCAGCGGAGTATCCCTGCTGCTGCAAGTGCGAGAGTAACCGCGTTCGTGCCAGGCCGTAGTCGCCGCGAGCGACGTCCTGTTGGACGCGTTCGCTCAGGTCCTTTGGGCGTGCTCGGTCCGACTGGGCCATGAAAGCCAATCGTATCGAATACATCCGACGCGCTCAACCAAGATCGAAGTCGAATAACCTGTTGTCAGCCACCAGGCTTCCGCACCCGCACGTGCAGAAAATACGCCACCACCTGTGCATCCTGCAGCGACGGACAGGCCCGGACGACCTCATCGCTCGGCCGCGGCTCGTGCAGGCGCTCGATCGTGAAGCCGGCGTCGATCAGCAGGTTCATCCAACTGCTCACCGTGCGCGTAAAGCGCGGCGTCTTGAACTTCGGCAGCCCCGCCCGCAACTGCGCCGGGGCGGAGTGAAAGATCCACTCCTCGCACTCGCCGCCCAGTTCCCGAAAGTACTCCCCGACTTCGATGGCGTAGGTTCGCCCCGACCGGTCGCGCATGTTGCGTCGGTGCGGCGTACTGAAGCACGGGTGCGAAATCGAAAATTGTAAAAACCCGCCGGGCTTGAGCACCCGGAACGCCTCGGCCACCATGCGCCCCGTCTCCGGAACGTCCATGAAACTCATGAACCCGGTCGCAAAATCAAAGTGTTCGCGCGGGCAGGGCAGATCAACGGCGCTGGCCACCTGATATTCAATCCCCAGCGGCTCGGACGCCTCGTGATCCCGCGCATGGCGGATGAAAATGTCGGAGATATCGACGCCGTGCACCCGCGCCCCGCGCCGGGCCAGCAGCCGCGTGTTGTGGCCCTCGCCGCATCCGATGTCCAGCCCCGTCAGCCCCCGGACATCGGGAAGCAGATCAAAAAATGCGGGGGTGTTGATGTGGTCGCGGTAAATGTCATAGCCGGCGCGCGAGAGCCTGGTCCACGCCTCGGCGTTGTCATTCCAGTATTCGCCGACCTGATGGTGGTCCATGGCTGCATCATAGCAGCACGCCGCGGGCCGCCGGGCGTCGGGCACCGCCTGCGGCGTTGAGAGGGATGAGTATCTCCCGACGTCGGGCCTGCGTCAGACCCATCGGACTTACGCCACGGCCCGGCCCGCCGGTGTTGCGGTGACCATGCGTTCGTTGAGTTGGTCCGTCGCCACCACGCCGTCTTTGAAACTCACCACCCGCTGCGTGTATTGGGAGATGTCCGGCTCGTGGGTCACCAGGGCGATGGTCAGGCCCTGGTCGCGGTTGAGTTGCTGCAGCAGGGCCATGATCTCGATGCTCGTCTTGCTGTCGAGATTGCCGGTCGGCTCGTCGGCCAGCAAGAGCAGCGGACGCGTGACGAGGGCGCGGGCGATGGCCACGCGCTGCTGCTGGCCGCCGGAGAGTTGATTGGGCTGATGGTGGGTTCGATCGGACAGGCCGACGTGGTCCAGCATGGCCGCGGCGGCCTTGCGGCGGGCGCCGCGCCGCATGCCCCGGTAGGACAGGGGCAGGGCCACATTGTCCAGCACGCTGGTGCGGGCCAGCAGGTTGAAACTCTGAAACACGAAGCCGAGTTTCTCATTGCGCAGGGCGGCCAACTGCCGCTTGGACAGATCGTTCACCCGGGTGCCGCCGATGACCAGTTCGCCCCGGTCGGCCCGATCCAGACAGCCGACGAGATGCATGAAGGTGCTCTTGCCCGAGCCGCTCGGCCCCATGATCGCCGTGAACTGACCGGCCGGCAGCGTCAGGCTCACCCCGCGCACCGCCGGAACGGCGATCTCGCCGATGTGGTAGGTCTTCCAGAGGTCGCGGGTAATGACGAGGTCGGACACGGACACCTGCTCGATCTTAACCTTCGTAAATCAGATTCGAATCACAGCCCCGTGTGCCACTGGTCTGTGAGCAGTGCGAACGCGGAGGGATGTTTGATAAAAAATGCAAAGCCCGCAAGCGGAAAACTCGGATTCCGAACGCGATTCGGCGAAGCGACATCTTCGCGGGATCACACTGCTCACAGGGCAGCGGCATACAACTACATCCGCCTCGGACCCATCGACTGGGCCATGTCCGGTCGGCGGCGGCCGCCGGCGGTCCAGTCGCGATCGGTCACCACTTCGTCGCCCTCGCGAATCTCGCCCTGCACGAGTTCGGTCGACGTGCCGTCGGACAGGCCGATCTTCACGGAGACGGCCTTGGGGCGACCATTTACCAGTCGATAGATGGTCGGTCCGGTGGATTTTTGAGTTGAAACCGGCGGCTGATTCGGCTGCGGCGGCGCTGGGTTGAACCGCAGCGCGGCGTTGGGCAGTTTGACGACATCCTCGGCCTTGGCGACTTCGAAGGTCACATTCGCGGTCATGCCGGGCCGCAGGGCCAGGTCCTCGTTCTTCACCTGGATCAGCGTGACATAGGTGACGACGCTGTCCAGAACGGTTGCGTTGTAGCGAATCTGCGAAATCGTGCCGTGAAACGTGCGCGTGGGGTAGGCGTCGACCGTGAACGAAGAGGACATGCCCTCCTTGATCAGACCGATGTCGGCCTCGCTGACATTCGCGTTGACTTGCATGTTGGACAGGTCGTTCGCGATGGTGAACAGAGTCGGCGCCTGCAGCGATGCGGCCACGGTCTGGCCGACGTCGATGTCACGGCTGATGACCACGCCGTCCATGGGGGCGCGAATGGTGGTTCGGTCGAGATCGACCTCGACCGCACGCAGCAGGGCCTCGGCCGACTCGACGCGTGCCTTGGCGCCCATCCAGGCGGCGTGGGCGGCATCCGCCGCGGCCTGCGCCACCAACTGCTCATTTTCGCTGGCTGTCTGCGTGGCTCGAAGCCGCACGATGCGATCCCGCTCGCGCTCCAGATCCTTGTGGCGAACCCGGGCCTCCTCCTCGCCGGCCTTGGCGATGGCCAGATCCGCAAGGGCCTGATCCCGCGCCGAGACGAATCGCTGCGGATCCAGTTCTGCCATGATCATGCCGGCGGTGACGGGTGCGTTGAAGTCGGTGAACCACTTCATGATCTGGCCGCTGACCTGCGACCCGATCACGACCTTGACCAGCGGCTCGACCGTACCGGTGGCGGAGACGGTCTTGGTGATGTCGCCGCGAGCAAGTTTGACGGTCACGAATTCGCTGCCGGCGTCATCGCCCTTCCACTTCTGGTAACCGTAATATCCCCCGCCGCCGAGCGCCGCGAGGGTCAGAATGATGCCCAAAAACCGCATGCCGTATTCCCAATCACGCTGTGACACCGGCAGGAAACCGGTGATGATCAAACCCCGCGGCATCGTGCCGACTATGTCGAATGTTGGCCGCCGCGAGCGGGCGAAAGCGAGCGAGCCTAAGCGCTCTCGCGGTTCAGCACTTCGTAATTCTCGCGCTCGCCCTTGCCCCGGAGAGGATAGTCCTTGCGCAGCGGGTTGGCCTCGAAACCGTCCCACGTCAGGATGCGCCGCAGGTCCGGATGGTTCTCGAAGACCACGCCGAACATGTCGAACACCTCGCGCTCCATCCACTCGGCCCCGGCATAAATCGCCGTCACACTGGGCACCTTTGGTGCCGGATCGTTCACGAAACACTTGATCCACAACCGGTGGTTGTGCGTCAACGACAAGAGCGAATATATGACGCCGTAACGATCTGCCGCGTCCGGAAAGTTCAGGTAGTCCACGCAGGTCAGGTCGCACAATTGTTCGAATCGCGTCCGGGGGTCGTCGCGCAGAAACGCCAGGACCTCCCGCAGTCGGTCCGGCTCGACGCGGATGAATTCCTGATCGCCGGCCACCGCGCCGCGCCGAAGCAGCGGGGTCGGTTCAAACGCCGTGCCCGGAAATTTCTCCCGGAGGATCGTGGCCATCGTCGCGACCGCTGCCATGCCTCACTCCCCCGCCGCGCCGGCCGGCTGGGCCACGCGAAGTTGAACCGTCGGGGTCATGACCATGCGCAGGCCCTTGCCCCGTTCGACACTCGATTTCACCCCGTCACGCTCCACCACCCGCTGAATGGCCATGACGCCTTCCAGCAGGGTCTCGGGTCGCGGCGGACACCCGGGCACATACACGTCGACCGGAAGGAACTGGTCCACGCCCTGCACGACCGCGTAGGTATCAAACACCCCGCCGGTCGAGGCACAGGCCCCCATCGAGATCACCCACTTGGGTTCGGTCATCTGAAGGTATATTCGCTGCAGCACCGGCATCATCTTGATCGCCACGCGGCCGGCACAAATCAGCAGATCGGCCTGCCTGGGGCTGAACCGCATGGCCTCTGCCCCGAAGCGGGCGATGTCATAGCGACTGGCCCCCGTGGCCATCAGTTCGATGCCGCAGCAGGCGGTCGCAAACGGCAGCGGCCAGAGCGAGTTCTTCCGTGCCCAGTTGATGCCATTTTCACGGACAAAATCCACGACCTTGTCGAGTCGCGTCGTCAGGACGTCCTCGCTGGACATGTCGTGGGGTTGGGTCTGGTGTTTCAGCATTCCAGCGGCTCCGGCTCTTGAATCAACCCCGCCATCTTAGCGGATTCAGCGATCTCCGGCAAAACGACTGAGCCTCCCGGACCGGTGAATGCCGGTGGTTTTCAGACAATAAAAAAAATGAAAACTGGGCCAGCCTGCACGACGTTCGACCTGGCTTGCAAATCGGCGCTCCCGGGGATTGCGGACCTCTGGTCCGCCGTGCGGGCGAGGACGCCCGCCCTCCCCAGGGGCGTGGCCTTTTCATCGATCAGGGGTGTCGCCGCGCCGCATGCCGACTGCCCGCAAAAGGGGTCAATCCCAGCGGAAAATGCCCTTGCGCCACGCGTACGTATAGCCCACCAGCAGGATCATCATGAAAATGACCATCTCGTAGAAGAGAAAGGACATGCTCACGCCGGTGGCGGCCGCCGACCCACCGGAGGTGAAGACCTTGGCCCACGGGTAAATGAAGATCAACTCGACATCGAACAGCAGGAACAGCATGGCGACCAGATAAAAACGGACGTTAAAGCGCCGCCGGGCGTCGCCGATGGGTTCCATGCCGGCTTCATAGGTTGCGTCTTTGCGGGCACCCTGCCTTCCGGGCTTGGGCAGGGTGTGGGTGATCAGCATGATGGTGCCGCCCAGGGCCATGATGACCAGGATCAGCACGGCGATCGGTTTGTATCCAAGTTCCTGCAAACTGGCGGCAAGCATGCCCGACTCCAACGATGGCGCCTCTCGTGCGATTCTCTGTTGCGGACATTGTCGGGCAAATCGCCCATCTCCCGCAAGGCTGGCATTGGACTCATACTGGGGCGATTAGAACTGCGTGTCCGGAGACTGTTTCGGCTGCGCGGGGTCCGGCATCGGTGGATTGCCCACGGCCGGAGACACATCACAGATCACGAAGTTCTGAAACGGGTCATCGCCGTCTCCTTGCGGGAATTTCGCCAGCACCGGCCGTTCGCCCGCTTCGGACTCGCGGACCAGGGCCCGCACCGTCCGCGACGCACCCTCCCATTCTGCGAGTCGGCGCTGAAACTGAGCGACGGATGCTTCGAACCCGTCGGCATGGGCGGGGACGAAGGCGAACCGTCCCCAACCGGTGACCTGGTGAAAACCGCGCGGCCCGGGGGTTGATTCGAAATCAACCGGCAACGCCCGCCGGGTCCGGACGGCTTCGAGCCACATCGCATAAATATACGGCTGGAGCGCGGAGTTGGTGATGACGAAACGCTCGCGATCATCGGAGTCGGCGGCCATCCGGGCGTCCGCGGCGCGCATCGCGCGGATGAGCGCCGCTTGATAGAGCGGCTCCGCCTTCTTCGGAAAAGCCAGAAAATAGACATTGAAAAAATAAGAGACGTTCATCACCGTGGCCAGCGCCACCATCGCCAGCAGCGCCCGGCGTCGCAAGCGCTGCTGTGCATCGGCGGCAGCGGCGAGCAATTCAAAGCCGATGGCGGCGAGCACAGGGTACACCAGCATGCCGCCGACGGTGCGCATCGGATGGGGATTCCAATCGTGGCACAAGGCGGCGGGGATGGGATGGATGATCCACCATGCGACGACGAACGCCGCCCACGGGCTTCTGCCCGCGCGAATCAGACACGCAACCAGACCCGCCACCATCAGCGGCGCGAGCGCCGGCAGATGCTGGCCCACGCCCGGCATCGTCGCGCCGCTCATCTCATCGGCTTCGATGAAGAGGTATCGCGGATCCACGTTGCGCAGCCAGTTCTGCGCGCAATCAGCCATGATCGCCGCAGCGGAGCCGCCGGCGTAGATTCGCATGGTCACGGCGGCGCGGGCCGCGAGGCGTTCCGGATAACTGAGCGCGGTCCACCAGATCGGCGCCGCGCCGGCGACCAGGCCAGCGGCCGCGCATGCGAAAAGACGACGTCCGTCGCGAATTGCGAACAACGTCAATATCCGTCGCCGATAAACGCAGATGATGGCCAGGCAGAGCAGCGGCGTGAAGAGCCGGGTCGCAGGATAACACCAGGTGTGCATGGACAGCATGAGGCCGGCGCCGACCGCCCAGGCCCGTCGAACCCGCTGAGTCGACGTCAATTCGTGCTCACCGGCCGGGACGATGCCCGCGCGATCCAGGCCCAGCAGGGCGACGGCCAGAAAAAATGGCGCGAAGCCGGACTCGTGCGCGGTTCGACAGAGCGCGATGTGCCAGGGATTCGTGGCGAGGACCGCCGCCGCGCATGCCGCCGTCGCCCATCCACGACCGCGCCGCAGCCAGAAATAGACCACGATCACGGTCGCCGTGCCCAGGAGCGCGTCCGGCATGCGGATGGCCGCGGTGGTGGGCCCCATCCACGCGACGAACGGCACGGTGAAGTAGGTCGTCAACGCGGCGGTCCAGTCGCCGGGGCCGAAACTCTCCAGAAACAGCGGCCAGCGGCGGCCATGCCGATCGGCGCCGGTCTGGAAAATTTGCCATGCATCGACGCCGCGCGACGCCTCGTCCTGATTCAACTCGGGCGGCACGCGATCCAGGCCCGGCAGCCGCAGGCCTGCGGCGACGCAGACAATCAACAAAAATATAAATGTCTCGACTGGACGGGATCGAATCATGACAGGCGAACATGGTAGCACAGGTCCGGCCCGATCGAGGTAACCTCCGTCACATCGGCATTTGGCAGGACGGACATGTTGACCGGCCCGAGCCCGTTCAGCGCCGCGGGGGCGTCGCGCCCGCCGATCAATCGCGGCGCAACGAAGATCCGCGCCTCGTCGGCCAGACCTGAATCGAGAAACGCCCCGAGCGTGCGCCCGCCGCCTTCAATCAGGACATTGGTCATGCCGCCTTCACAGAGTTTGCGGGCCAGGGCGCGCAGATCGAATCCCATCGATCCGTGCGGAATGGCCATCACGGTGCAGCCGAGTGACGCCAACTTCCGCGCCCGAACCGTCGCAGCCGCGGCCTTCGTCGTCACGATCAGCGTCGGAATGGCGTGCGCGGTTTGAACAAGTTTGCACTTGACCGGCGTACTCAGACGGGCGTCGAGAACCACGCGCAGCGCGATACGCCGGGGCTTGACCAGCCGCGCGGTCAATTCCGGATCGTCGGCGATTACCGTGCCCACGCCGACGACGATGGCATCCATGCGGGCGCGAAGTGCATGGGCCTCGCGTCGGCTGGCGGTCGACGAAATCCACCTGGAATCCCCGCATCGTGTCGCAATGCGGCCGTCGATGGACTGTGCCCATTTCAGAATAAAGTAAGGACGCCGATCGGAGTGAACGCGTCGAAATGGCGCGATCAGGCGGTCGGCTTCAGGCCGCATTAAACCGACCTTCGTCTCAATGCCGGCCGCGCGGAGGCGTCGCAGCCCCTTGCCGGCCACGCTCGGGTTCGGATCCACTGCGCCGGCGATCACCCGTCGAACGCCCGCGGCAATCAACGCCTCCGTGCAGGGTGGCGTTTTCCCGAAATGGCAGCACGGCTCCAGTGTGACGAACGCGGTGGCGCCCCGCGCGGCACTCCCCGCCTTGCGGAGTGCATCGACCTCCGCATGGGGCCCGCCATACACCCGATGCCAGCCCTGCCCCACCACCTGACCGCGCCGAACCAGGACGCAGCCCACCATCGGGTTTGGCTCAACCAGGCCCTCGCCGCGGCGGGCCAGGGCGAGCGCCTCGCCCATGTATCGAAAATCAGCATCCGTCCATCGACTCATTGCCGCGCCCCGGCTGCCACGTCACAATTGACCTGCGTTCGCGAATCACCGTCGCAACCGACCCGAAGCATGAAGGACCTCCAGCGCATGTCCGATTCAGCACCCCCCGGCAAGCCCCTGAACCCGCTCATCGGATTGCGTTTCTTTCTGCTCCTCGACGGCGGTTGGCGGGCCTTCATCTGGTCCTTCTCGGGCACGGTCACCGCGTACATCGTGCTCAAGCATCAGATATGGCCGAAACACTACACGGGTCTCGACGACATTCTATCCCGTCCCTTCAGAAGCACCTATGAGTTAGCCCAGATCGGCGTCGCCTGGGTGGTTCTCTACAACATGGTCTACGTGCTGCTTCTCACCCTGCAGCGCGCGATGATCCCCACGCCGCGCGAAGGACGCTACCGACTCGTGCCCGGCAAACTCCCCAACTGGAACATCGTCTCAAGTTGCTTCATTGCCGTCCTCAGCAAGGCCCGCTACCACGCGCCCTTTCCCGGCTTTCTGGTCTTCAACATCGCCAATCTTCCGCCCTTCGTCTGGTTCATGGGCCGTATCTTCGGTCCGCGCAGCCGGTCGTGCTACATCATCGATCCCATCTTGCTCGATCCGCACCTGACCACCATCGGCCGCAACGTCACCTTCGGCTATGGCACCATTGTCGCGGCCCATTCGCAGGAGCGCGACACCATCATCATCAGCAAGACCATCATCGAGGACGACGTCCTCTTTGGCGGAAACGTCATTATCTACGGCGGCTGCACGATCAAACGGGGCGCGGTCATCCTCGGCGGGGCTGTCGTACCGCCGTTTACAACGATCGGCGAGAACGAACTTTGGGGCGGCCTGCCCGCCAAGCGGATCAAGACGCTGCCGCCCTATGACCAGCGGGCCAGGGCGGACGAGGCGATGGAGGAACTGATGCGAAGTGCGTCGGCCGGCCGCTGACCCTCCCGAATCGCCCAAAAAGGCCGAAAACTGGCAGAAAATCGCCAGTGGAATTATCATTCCCCGCAGTTTCTGATGTCACGCACCTACTCATTCTGGAGGATGACCGTGTTCACCCCATTATCAGCAACCAGCCGCCGCGCGACCCTGGCGTTGGCGCTCACGCTTGCATTTTCAACGACGGCAATGGCACAGCGGCAGCGACCCGCCGGCAACAAGCCGCCGGCCGAGCCAAAGGCCCCGCCGACCGGCCCGAAGCCGGCCACGATGGATGGCGCACTCGATGAGAAGATCAAGTTCGCCGTCGACAAGAAGTCGAAGCGCAACTCGGTGGTCTTCACCAGCAAGACGTCGACCGAGACGTTCAAGGGGACCACCAAGGCCATCACCGGCGACATCACGCTCAATCCCGCGAAACTGGACGGGATTGAAGGCTCGTTCACCGTGCCGTGGAAGTCGATCGACACGGGTAAGCCCGGTCGCAACGAGCACATGTTGTCCGCGCCGTGGATCGACTCGGCGACTCACCCTGACATCGTGTTCACCATCAGCGGGCTTGAAGACTTGAAGGCTGCCGGCAAGACCGGCAAGAGCGTCAAGGGCAAGTTTGCCGGCAAGATGGCCATGAACGGAGAAGAAAGGGACGTCAAGATTCCGTTCACCATGACCTGGTTTGGTGAGCCGAAGGAAAAGGAAGGCCTCGGCATCAAGTCGACCTTCAAGATCAACCTGTCGGACTACAAGATCGCCGGCCGCGGCATCGGCAAGGGCGTCGCCGCGACACAGGCGCTCGAGGTGAGCGTGGTGGTTCGCCGCGCCAGCACGATGGAAGAGGACGACGAATCCGAGGAGCCGACAACGACCGCGAAGCCGAGCAAGCCCAAGCCGCCGCCGAATTCCTGATTGAGTCCGGGTTGGGTATCAATGTTCTCCGGCGAAGCGGCCGATCGCTCCGCAACTTCGCAAACCTGAAGCAATGAGTAACGTGCGCATGAAAGATATCCTGAAGACGTTTGGATTGGACCAGGTCTCGCCGGGGGCGTTTCACGGCGAATGGTTCGGATCCGGCGAGGTGCTGGAGTCCGTATCTCCGGTTGATGGCAAGGTCATCGGCTCGGTTCGGCAGGCGACGACCGGCGAATACCACAAGGTGGTGGCAGCCGCCGCCACGGCATTTGAAACCTGGCGCAGCGTACCCGCCCCCGTACGCGGCGAACTGGTCCGCCGGCTCGGCAATGCCCTGCGCGAGCGCAAGAAGGAACTCGGTGCGCTGGTCTCGCTCGAAATGGGCAAGATCACCGCCGAGGGCGAAGGCGAAGTGCAGGAGATGATCGACATCTGCGACTTCGCCTGCGGATTGTCGCGACAATTGTATGGACTTTCGATGCACAGCGAGCGGCCCGGCCACCGCATGTACGAGCAGTGGCATCCGCTCGGCGTCGTCGCGGTCATCAGCGCATTCAACTTCCCCGTCGCGGTGTGGTGCTGGAACAGCGCGCTGTCCGCCGTTTGCGGCAATGCCACGCTGTGGAAGCCGTCGAGCAAGACGCCGCTCACCGCCGTCGCCGTCACGCGCATCGCCGCCGAGGTCTGCCGCGACATGGGCCACGACCCGGCCATCTTCAGCCTGGTCATCGGCAAGGGCAGCACGGTCGGCGAGGAACTGATCAACGACAGGCGTATACCACTCGTTTCCGCGACCGGTTCATGCCGCATGGGTTATCGCATCGGCGAAGTCGTCGGCAAGCGCCTGGGCCGCACGATTCTGGAACTCGGCGGCAACAACGCCATCATCGTCACCTCGTATGCAGACCTCGACCTTGCGGTCCGGGCCATCGTGTTTGGCGCGGTCGGCACGGCCGGACAGCGATGCACCAGCACGCGGCGGATCATCGTGCATGAGTCCATCCGCAAGGCGCTCACGGATCGGTTGATCGCGGCCTACAAGCAGGTTCGCATCGGCAATCCGCTCGAAGAGGGCACGCTGATGGGCCCGCTCATCGACGCCGGCGCGGTGCGTGACATGCAAAGCGCCTTGTCGAGATTGAAGTCCGAAGGCGGCGAGGTCCTCTACGGCGGCCGCACCCTGAGCGGCGACAAATATCCCGGCGGATGCTACGTCGAGCCATGCCTGGCCAACGCAAAGAACGAATTCAAGATCGTGCAGGAGGAGACCTTCGCGCCGATCCTGTACATCATGGGCTACGGCGGATCGTCGCGGCCGACCGACTCGGATACGCTGAAGCGCGAAATCGACGCGGCCATCGCCCTGCAGAACGGCGTGCCGCAGGGCCTGTCGAGCGCGATCTTCACGCACCACGTCATTGAGTCGGAGATGTTCCTCGCGGCGACCGGTAGCGACTGCGGCATCGCCAACGTGAACATCGGCACGAGCGGCGCGGAGATCGGCGGGGCCTTCGGCGGCGAAAAGGAGACCGGCGGCGGCCGCGAGAGCGGCAGCGACAGTTGGAAGGCCTACATGCGCCGGCAGACGAATACGATCAATTACACCACGCAGTTGCCGTTGGCGCAGGGGATCCGATTTGGGGATTAGCGGTCGTTCAACGTCATTGAACTCGCATGGGACTGCCTATTATATAGTGTCGGCGCGGTTCAATTGGAGGTCCTGAGATGGTCCAACGGGCATCTGGAACATATCGAGACGGACATGTCGAATTGAATGAACCCGTCGACTGGGAAGAGGGTATGCGCGTATCAATCGAGTCGGAGGAAGGCAAGTACGGGATGGATGAGGCCGAATGGCCGACGGATCAGAAGGGCATTGAAGAACATATCGCACGGATTAAGGCCCTGAAACCCTTGAATCTCACGCCCGAAGAGTTGAAGGAAATCGAAGATGCGCGCGCCGCTGTACGCGAGTACACAATAAACGCCCTTAAGAAAGAATGGGGTTTGTGATTGCGAAAGTATCTTCTTGACACCGGTATTGCGGGGGACTTTGTCAACGACCGACATCAGGTTCGGATACGGGTGTATGAGGCGCTGAAACGAGGCGATCGGATTGGCATTTGCATGCCCGTGCTCGGCGAACTTATCGCCGGGGCCGAATTCAGCAAGGACCGCGAAAATAACCTGGCCCTGATAAAGGAATCCGTTCGCCAACTGAGAATCTGGCCATTCGATTATCGCGCCGCCGAGCAGTTCGGGCGTTTGTACGCTGTGCTGCGTCGAATCGGCCGTCCAATGCAGCAGATCGACATTCAAATCGCCGCCATCGCGCTCGCCATGGGCAACTGCACCGTCGTGACGATGGACGGCGATTTCAAGTCGATTCCAGGTCTCAAGATCGAGAATTGGACTGAATAGATCGCCTTGTTAAAGACAAACCACCAAATGAACAACCGCCGAAAAACCCGCTCCGTCCGTGTCGGCCCCGTCGCCATTGGCGGCGACGCGCCGGTTTCCATCCAGTCGATGACGTCGACCTACACCTACGACATCGACGCCACCGTCAAACAGATTCACGCCCTGGCCCAGGCCGGGTGCGACATCGTCCGCGTCGCCGTGCCGGAGCCGCGCGACACCGAGGCACTGAAGCACATCTTGCCGCAGGTGCCGGTGCCAATCGTGGCCGACGTGCATTTTCACTTTCAACGCGCGCTGGAGGCCGTTGAGGCCGGCGTGCACAAAATCCGCCTCAACCCCGGCAACATCCAGGACCGCGGACAGGTCGATCGCGTCATCCGCGCCTGCCGCGAGCGGGGCATTCCCATTCGCGTCGGCGTGAACGAGGGCGGCATCGTCGAGCGCAAGGACAAGGACAAACGCGCCGCCGAGAAGGCCTCGCTCGAAAGCGACTACGAACAGCACATGGTCGACATCATGCTGGAGAAGCTCGAAGAATACATCCGTATCTTCGATGAGAACGACTTTCACGACGTGGTGATATCCGCCAAAAGCATTGACCCGCGCATCGTCATCCGCGCCTACCAGGCCATCAGCGCCAAGTACGACTTCCCGCTGCACCTCGGCGTCACCCACGCCGGGCCGAAGGAGACCGGCTGCATCCGAAGCGTTGTCGCGCTCGGCACGCTGCTGGCCGAGGGCATCGGCGACACGGTGCGGATCAGTTACGCCAGTGATCCGGTCTATGAAGTCCACGACGCCAAGGAAATGCTCAACTGCCTCGGCCTCCGCGCCCGCATCGAGCCGGAGTTGATCGCCTGCCCGACCTGCGGACGCATCGAGATCGACCTCATTAGTCTCGTGCAGGAGGTGCGGACCCGCCTCGCCACGATCAAGACGCCGGTCAAGGTCGCGGTCATGGGCTGCGTGGTCAACGGCCCCGGCGAGGCCGAGGGCGCCGACGTCGCGGTCTTCGCCGGCAAGGGCAAGGGCATCATCTACGTCCAGGGCGAGCAGAAGCGCACGGTCAGCGAGGCCGACATGCTGGACGCCCTGTACGAGGAGAGCGTCGAATTCGCCCGGCGTGTCGAATGCGGCGAGGCCACCCTGCGCGGCGGCAGCGTCACCATCAAACCGCCCGACCCCCTCCCCCGCTCCGACGGCAGTCTGCCATTGCCGGTGGTGACGAGGTAGCAGGCCTCAATTATTGTGGAACCGGCCAATGGCCGGTCAAACAGGCCATTGGCCGGTTCCACAAATAAGATGGCTGCTTGTTCCGGCGTTACAATCACCCAAATGGACGACTATCGACAATTCAATTCGGCACCGTCGCCCAGCTCACCGGCAGCGTTCGTGATTTGCGCCAAATGCGGCGCGAGCAACCCGGCCGTCAGCGAATTCTGCCGACAATGCGGCGACGCGGGCGTGAAGCCCCCGCTGATGACGCCGCGGCGGCGCTCTCCGGTGCTCATCGCCGTATGCGCGAGCGTGCTCACCGCAATCCCGCTGTTCGCCGCTCATTTCGCGATCATGTCGCACAAGGACAGGCTCCACAACGAGGCCTTGCGGCGCAACTCCGCCGAGGTGAACCTCAACCTGGGCAAGACGCAGATCGCCCTCAGCGCCGGAAAATCCGCGCTGCGCGATGCCGAAGCCCAGCGGCAGCGTGACATGGAACAAGTCAACCAATCGGTCAAGTTTGCAAAACTCCAGGCCGAGAACGCGCGGCTCAAGGCGGATGCGCAGCGCTCGGCGCAGCGAGTGAAAACGGCCGAAGACAAATACGAAGAAGCCGACCGACAGTTGCGCAACGCCAACGGCACACTGCGCGAGCTTCGGGAGGAGTTGGAAGCCCGCAATGAGCAGCACGCCCGCATCATGCAGAAACTCACCGAGACCGAATCGCGATTGCGCAGCGCCGAGGTCCGAAACAAGCGTGGTGACGGTTACCGGCCGTGATCTTCACGCGCGCCGCACCAGAGCATTGTGATATTCGAAGTCATCTATCGCGCTCAAGATCGCATTGACGTGCTAAACTCTGCTGCGGTTAAAGAAGTGCATACGCGCGGTCGTTCCTAGAGGAGCCGATGATTCGCCGCCTATTAATCGCATTCTCTTGTTTGATCGTGCTGGGGCTTCTTGCTTCGTGGGGGCTGCGCGCAATATCCAGACAATGGGTCTTCGGCGGTGATACAGAAGCCGACCTGAAAAGAGTCGCAGCATCGGGTCAGCCGATTGTCCAAGCCATCTATTCCTATCGAACAGCAAATGGGCTCTGGCCACAACAATTGACCGACCTTGTACCGGCGTATCTACCAACCCCGCCCGGCAGCCAATGGGAATTCGCGTGGACACATTTAGGCGACAACAGAATTCAAACCAATTCGCCCGGAGGAACGCTTCGCATCGGATTCTGCTTCACGGATCAATCGAATCAGGGTTGGACAGCTGGTAACCGGGAAACGGAAATCTCGCTCGGAATGCCTGCTCCCAATAGCATTCCGCCAAACGTATTTGATTCAGCAATTGCAACGGCACGGATCAGTGAATTGCGTCGAAGAGCAGCACGCGAACCTGCCGAACTGATTCATCGTCAGGCCCTTCTAACCGATGTCGTAAACTTGAACACGCAGGATGCACGCGACATTTCCAAACAGGCCACCATTGATTTTCCCGCTCACTGGTGGCCGCACTATACGTTGGCCGAGATGCTGGTGCTGACCGAGGATCTGCACTCGGCTGATGATCAACTTGTTAATTGGGCGGAGGCCAATCCCAGCTTCGTGAGATACTGGATTCTTGTCCAGTTCCGAGAGCGTCACCAATTGCACAAGGAAGCAATGGTCGCTCTCGAAAAGGCGATTCAGTTTCCCATACGATCAACAGACGGGGTCGACTTCACCTCAGAATATATCGCATTTCTCTCTGCTCGCGCAGCTTACAATCAGGGTCGTCATGATCTGGTATTGGCGGTGTGTAATCTCTGGAAGCAGGCATCAGGCTACGGCGAGCCGGAGCCAAGTTGGAGAGCTTTTCAATCTGCCGCGTACCTTGCGATGGGGAATTTCGTTGCGGCGAAGCCTCCAATCGACGACCTGATTTCCATAGCCAAGACAAAGGGCGTATGGGCTGGTGACCTCGAAAACCTGCAGAAGGCTGTCGATTCCAAGAACCAGGCCTTTTCGTACAACGCAGGCGGCTTCTTTTTCAAACTCGACTATCGAATTCAATACAAATGACGGTTTGTTTGTTTTTCTAGGCGATGATGGGACAGGTTCGCTACGCGCTGCGAATCGACTGCACCGTCGACTTGCGCTCCGCCTTCTCCGGCGCCTTCGGGTAGGCGATGCGGCCGTGGTGGATGGCGCACAGGCTGCGCACGAGCGATTGCTCCACGCGGCTCAATTCCTTCAGCGTGAAATCGCAATCGTCCAACTGGCCATCCATCAGGCGGGCCATGACGATCTCGTGGACCACCGCCTCGATGCGGCCGGGCGTGGGGTCCTGCAATGAGCGGACCGCGCCTTCGACGCCGTCGCAGAGCATGAGGATGGCGCTTTCGCGCGAGCGCGGCTTGGGGCCGCCGTAGCGAAATTCAGTCTCGCTCACCTCGCGATCCTCGTCCTGCTCCTCGGCGCGGGCCGCGGCCATCGAGTGAAAATAGCGCACGACCGTCGTGCCGTGGTGCTCGGCGATGAACTGGTGCAGCACCGGCGGCAGGCCATACTCCCTGGCGAGCGCCAGGCCGTCTTTGACATGCGCCAAAATGACCAGCAGGCTCATCGTCGGGGCGAGACCCTCGTGGGCGTTCATGTTGGCACGCTGGTTCTCGACGAAATACTGCGGCTTGAGCATCTTGCCAATGTCGTGGTAGTACGCCCCCACCCGGACCTGCAGACCATTCGCGCCGATCTCCTCGGCGGCGGATTCGGCCATGCTGCCGAGCAAGTGGCTGTGCTGCCACGTGCCCGGCGCCTTCTGGATCAGTTGCTTGAGCAGCGGCGTGCTGGTGTCGGCCCATTCCAGCAGGGTCAAACTCGTTGCGATGCGGAACGTCTTTTCAATCAGCGGCAGCAGCACCAGGATGATGCTCACCCCGGCCAGCGCCCCGATCAGCGCCCGCAGCGCGTCGGTCATCAGCAATTCGAATTGCAGGCCGCGCATCAGCCCGACGACGGCCGCCGCGATGCCGCCGGCCAGCGACGTCAGCACGCCGACCTCCACCATCTTCAGCCGCGTGCGGATGTCCGACAGCAGCAGGGACGCCACGCAGATAACCGTGAGATGCACGAGAAGCAGCGATACCGACCCGCCAACGGAGATCACCAGCAGAATGGACAGCAGCGCGGTCGCCCCTATCGCAAACCGCTGGGCATAGGCAATGGTCAGGATCGCCGCCACGATGGTGACCGGCGCGACGCTCCAGTATTGCGAACCGCTGACGGAAAAGACCTGAGTCGCCACCAACGCGGCGAGGAGCAGTGAAGCAAACGCGACGGCCCGCGCCGGATTTTTGACGACGCGCGTCTGATAGCGAATCGAATACACCGACAGCCCGAGCGTGACCAGCAGGGCGACGCCCATCAAACCCAGTTGTCGCGAACGCCATTGCCGATAAAGTTCGGGATCGAGTTCGCGCTGGAGCAGATAGGCTTCGTGCTCCGATTGAAGCAGCGACACTTCTTCGCCGTCGAGCACGCCCGGCCTTACAAGCAGATCGCCCGGTGCGTAGGCGTCTTTCGCGACGACGTCGGGACTGCTGCCTGCGGCGGCGATGAGTTGGCGCGTATGCTCGCGATCGTAGACGTAGATCGGCTGATGCCGGGGTTTCCCCGCCACCATGGTCTCAATCTGTCGTTCGATGATGGTACGCAGGCCCGCGCGCGCATCGGGCGGGAATGAGGACCCCACTACGGATCGGGCCAGCGCTTTGATGTGATCGGCGTTGACGGCATAGGTGAGCCGCTCCTTGCCGATGCCTTCAAACTTACCGTCGCCCCGATCGACCTGAATCTCAGAGGCCGTGCTTCGGATCTCGCGATCCGGCTCCGGCTTCTCAATCATGAACTCGCGCTTGAGTTTGCCGGCGAGCGTCTCAACATCCCGCTTGAATTGGGCACTGCCCGAATCGTCCGTGCGGTCCTTTAACTGGCGGAATCCGGCCTCGCCGATGTCCCATCGGTTTTTCGAGGCCACGGTGAATGTCTCGAAGTTCTCGGCGGCCTTGACCGCGGCATGAAGATCCAGGAATTCGGCCTCGATCCGCTCGATCAGACCGGTGTTGACCCGGTAGTAATTGGGCACGAGTTGCTGAGCATTCTTCCGCATTTCAGCGGTGCGAAGCTCGTTGACGCGCTCAAAACTCACCCGTGAAAAGATGGGCCGATCGTTCGGCTCTCGCTCGGTGCGCGTGAATCGATCCTCGCCGCTCACCAGCACCCAGGTGGCGATCACAAAGAAGCCGACCGCGATCAGCGCGGGCGTACCGATGGCGCTGCGCATTCGCTGGAAGACGGGCTTGCGAAGGTCGGGGAGTCTGCGGCGGGTCTCAGTCTGTCGCGAAGGGCGCGATTTTCCAAACACTGCTTTGGCCACACGGCCGGGCGTTCCGCGTCCCCGGCGACATCGTGCCGAGCATCGCGGGCGCGACGCATCGGACGAACAGGGCCACTATAACACGGGCGACCCTGGCGGCAGCAACTTGTATCGCCCATCGAAGGGGCAAACCCCAAGTTCGCCTACAACACATTCATTCTAGCCGGTTCGGCTCGCGTACAACAAGCCATCTTCTAGGACATAACCTCATTTGAGGATTGACCTTACGAATCATCGTCGCGACGACGGGGGTCAACACAACAGCACAATCGTCACCGCCGTCCCAATCCGATCCGTGTCGGCATTGTCCAATAATACATCCGCAGAACGCCAAGCAAGGCCGGGCTTTCACCAAGACACCCGCCGTCCGGCTGAGACGGCATGGGGGCTGCACCCTTTGGCCCTGTAGCGACGGCAAGAATGGCCGTGGCACCGGACGGAAAGGGGAATCAGCATGACACGCGACGCTCGACACGCCCTGATCATCCAGCGGGCCATTTGCTACCTGCTCGCGATTGCCGGCATCGTGTTGCTCTGGATCAACTCCGCTCACGGCGCCGTCCCCGCACTGCCGACTCTCCACTCAACGGCGGGCGGATTCACCCCGCAAACCGCGGTACCGGACCCTGCGACCCTGCTCATGTTGACCACGGGCATCGGCATCGTCTTTGTCAAAATGCGTGGCTGAAGTGGTTGACCCCGATTGGACCGACAGAATAATCGGTCGGGCATCCACTCTTTCTGCGAAGGCTTCTCGGACATGGCCAAGATCATCACACTCACGACCGACTTCGGCGAATCCGACCATTACATCGCCTGCATGAAGGGTGTGATGCTCCAGCGCGCCGGCGACGCCCGAATCGTTGACGTCACCCATGCCATCGGCCCCCACGACGTCGTCCACGGTGCGTTCATCCTGCGGCAGATTTTCGAGCATTTTCCCGAAGGCACCATTCATGTCGCGGTGGTCGATCCCGGCGTCGGCACGGCCCGCCGCCTCATCGCCGCCCGCTTTGAAGGGCAAACCATCCTCGCGCCGGACAACGGATTGGTCAGCCTGATTCACCGCGATTTCGCCATCGAAGAACTGCGCGAACTGCGAAACACCCGGCTCTTCCGGCAGGAAATCAGCGCCACGTTTCACGGACGCGACGTCCTGGCGCCGGTCGCGGGTCACCTCGCGGCGGGCCTGGGCCTGGAAAACGTCGGACCGGTCATACAGGAATTGGAAATACTGAATCTCGACCTGCCGAAGATCCTGCCCGATGGCGGCGTCGAGGGGCAAGTTCTTTATGTCGATCGTTTCGGCAATCTGATTTCGAACATCAGCGCTGCCGACATCCAGCCGCGGCCGGGCGGGGAGCGTCTCCATGTGTACGTGGGCCCGCTCCGAATCGGTCCGCTCAAGGCGACCTACGCCGACGTAAACCCCGGTGAGATCGTCGCCCTGGTCGGCTCGACGGGCATGCTCGAAATCGCCATCAACCAGGGCAATGCCGCGCTGCAACTCCGGGCGTCCCCTGGAACGATCGTGGTGGTTCGCTGACGCATGATCGTCGGGGAGTGCGGACGTCTTCCGCTGCACAGCGAGCCAGAGGCCCGCACCGCCCGCGAAATTGCTTCCGCGCGCATCACTGGCTAAGCTGAATCACCATGTGGCGTGCATACACCCGGGAAAAACCCGCTCGTCAGGGCCTGGCCCTCATCATCGTGGCCGTGTCGTCTGCATTGGTCGCGGCGATGGCCGGTAGCGTCATACGCCACAAGTCCGCACCGCTCCTGGCGATTGCGGAAGCCGCCCCGGCCAACTGGCCCATCTCCTTCAAACTGCCGGCGGACTTCGAAGAGACCACGGCCATTCGCGCATCGCAACTCGATTCGGGCCTGGTCGCGGCCACCCGACGGGTCATCTTCAAGAATCGCACCGACGCCAGCAAACGAATCGGTGTCGGGTATCGTGCCTCCCACGAAGTCAACGAAATCATGGATGCCACCCTCGACTTCGTGGAACGCGCCGCGTCGGACGGCAAAGAGGCTCGGGAGCAGATCGAGATACCCACGGCCGATCCAAACTGGATGGTCATGCGCAGACTCAGGCCGGATTCCGTGACTTATCTGGCGACGCTGATCATGCCCGATCGGTCGGTCGTGCGAATCGCGTATGCCACCGCCTCGCCCAGCGCTCGTGACCGGCGGCTGCTTGTGGCCATATGCGACTCGGTCGCCGTTAACGCGGACGCGCGCGACGCCGATGATGACCGATAGGACGGATCGATTGGCCAGGCCTCGCCTTGACCGGTGCCGTGTCGCCTGAGTCCACAGCGTTGCCGGCCGCAGATGCAACCTCGAAGGCGCCACCTGCACGCCCGCGAAACAGACCCATGAATACACTTACCTGCCTGTTCCTTGCCGCGTTGATGTTCCAGGGCCAGACCCCGCCGCCGCCGCCTCCTCCGCCCGATGAGGGGGTCATTCAATCCACCGGCGACGCCGGACTGGCCGAGCCGTATCTGGACGGCAGTTATGGCTTCACCATTCGGCCGCCTGTGGGCTGGCAGGTGCGCCGCGTGCGCACCAAGGTCGGCTCGGCCGTGACGGTTCTGGACATGATCGAGCGGATTCAAGCCTATCAGTCGCACGCGCTGTCGCTGCAGCGCACCAGCGGCATCGAGGGCGACAAAATTGACACAGTGCTGCAACGCAGTTTCGAGGCCCTCTCCGCGGGCTACTCCGACGTCAACATTGAGCCCCGGCGGATCCGCACCATCAGCGGACGGCCGGGGCAATCCGTCGCCGCCACCTACATGGGCGAGGGTGAAAAAATGCTGCGGATTCAGGCGGGTGTGGAAATGAGATCGAGGCAGTTTCTCATGCTGGTCTATCAGGGCCCGGCGAGCGTCCGCGCGACCGCCGAGCCGCTGTTCGATCGCGTGCTGGACTCGCTGACGCTGGTGCCCGACGCCTTCGATGCCGAGACCCTTCGCGCCGCGGGCGAGGAGGGTTTCCTCTGGTTGAAGAACGTGGGCGGAATCAGCCTGAGAAAGGCGATTGTTCCGGAGACCTACTACCGCGTTGAATCGGGCGGGAAAGTCGTCGGCTTCATGGCCGTCGCGGAAAACGAGGTCGAGCACGAGAAGCGTCCGGGTGTGGAGATTCGCGAGCGCTACTGGACGTTTTCGCCCGACGGCATCGTGCAGCGCATTCAGACCAACGCCTTCATCAGTTTCGATCTGCGACACGAGGATTGGAAGGACAGCGCCTGCACCCTCGTTCCCGGCAAGGGCGGTGAACCCGCGCGCCTGCTCGCCAGCATGGAGGAGGCGGTGCGGCTGGACAATGTGCTGCTCTCGACCCAGGCATACGGCCTCGGCGAAGGCTCCACGGCCAACCCGCCGTTTCAACTGCCGCCGACCTATCTCTCGCGGCCCATGGCCCGCATGTTTCCCCGGTTGACCAGTCGCCTCGACAAGCCCCGCATTATCGCGCTGGGGATCTTTGACCAGGCCCGATCGGACATCATCATGCGCATCGTCGACTTGAAGGGTGAGTCGCCGATGCCGGGCGGCAGCGCCGCGGGACCGACTTACCGCATCGATCAACGCGACGGGCCGGCCTCGCCCGCGTCGATCTCTTATGTTGACGAAAATGGACATATACTGCTCATCAAGGCGGGCGGCATGACCATGCGGCCGACCACGCGCGATGCCGTCGAGCGGCAATTCGCCGGCAAACTCATCGCCGCGGAGAAGGCGATGGCGGCGGAAGAAGCGAAGTACCAGAAGGAATTTGACAGGGTCAGCAAGCAGACCGACCCCAATGCCCCGGTGATGCGCGACCACAACACCCCGCGCGAAAAGGCCAAGCCCACCCCGGCAGCCCCGCCCAAAAAGACCCAGCGCCCTCGCCGCAATCCGCCCAAATAAGATCGACTCCGGACCCGCCCATTACTCCAGCAGCCGGCTGATCAGCCCCGGCATGTCGGCCAGGTCGATCAGACCGTTGCCATCGAAATCAAAGTGGCAGCGGTCCAGGTCGTTGCCTGCACCGGATTGCAGAATTCCGGTGAACCGGCCGATTTCATTGCCGGTCCGTGTGCCACCGGTCATGCCGATGTTCAATTCCACGGCGGCGGTCAGTACGTTGCCGTGGGCGTTGACGATGTAGCATTGATACGAGCCTATGTCCGTCGACTGGACATCTGCGATGACCAATTCGAGGCCATTGGCGCCCGAGATGCGCCCGCTGTCGGTGAGGTCCACGTCGTCGTGCCGCCACTGGTAGGTGAGCGGCTGCGAGCCCGAGGGGACCATCGAAAACCGGGCGGTCTCACCGAGGCACAATCGCACCGGCTTCGGCTCACGCGCAAGGGCCGGCGGCAGCGGGTCGGTGTATTCCAGGCGAATCAGCCGGTCGGAGTTGTTCGAGACAAGGTATATGCGGCCTTGCTCATCAACTTCCATATCCGTCACCCCGCCGATCGACGTGGCGAAACTCGTAACGGAATTGTCATTGAGGTTGAGGCGCTTGATCCAGCCAGAGTAATAATCGGCAAAAAAATACGAATTGTAATATTCCACCGGTAGCGAACATGCCATCGGATTGTAAAAAACCCCACCAACTATTGCGCGACCTGCATTGGGTCCTAAACCGTTGGGGTAGGAATAGAGCGAATGTGTGACGGGGAGCAAGTGGCCGGCGCCAAAGTCAAAGTGCCCCTCGGTCGTCGGCCAACCGTAATTCCTGCCGGCAAAACACTCGTTGATCTCCTCCCAAGCCGAACCGCCCACATCATTGAAAAAGATTCGCCCAATAACTGGTTGAACCGCCAGGTGAAATGGATTGCGCAACCCCACAGCGTAGATTGCTCGGTATGCTCCCGTGGTTGTCCCGGCTATCCCGTCAAAACTGGAAGGGTTGTCGAAGGGAATGCTGCCATCAGGGTTAATTCTAAGTACCTTGCCAAGCATAGTTGTGAGCGACTGGGCCGCTGACGGGACTTGGCGCTCTCCTATGCCAACGTAGAGTTTCCCGTCAAGTCCGAATGCCAATCCACCGCCGTTGTGTGCCGTGGTACCCGCAAGCGGGCTGATCAATACTGTCTCACTTCCAGCAATAGCCACGTCATCAATAGGATCGGCCGCCCGGATACTTACCACACGACCGGGTCCCCATGAAGACGCACAGTAATAGGCAAACAGGGTGTATTCTGAGGTGGGGTCCGGGTTTAGCGCTAATCCGAGTAAGCCTCCCTCGCTGCTGAGCGTGACCTGAAATGTATAATACGGCGTCGGCAAGAGCCCCACGCCCTCCTTCCAGATCCGAACGGCCCCGCCCTGCTGCGCGATGAACACGCGTCCGTCTGGATGAAGGCAAAGACGGATGGGGCGAGGCAGGTCGGTGGAGACCAGCGTGGTCGCGGTGAAACCGGGCGGGAAGGTCTGACCATGGGCTGTCGGCGCGACGAGAACCGGTACGCCCAGAAACACGCCAAAGGCCGCGATCAGCCGGCAGCCCATTCGCCGAGCCATGCACACTCGTAGCAAAAACGTGGAATTGAATTGAGTGGCCATGTCCGAATCCTAGCCGCAGGGCATTTGTCAAACCAGCAAATTGCCGTTGTAGTTGCCGACTCCATGGGTCGACCGTGTTGGCATCGATCCTTGTCCCCAACTCCATTGCCCCTGAGAATCCTCCCATCCTCGGCATGACGCCGTCGATTTCGGGCTGCCAGTCGCGGTCCAAACAACCAATTAGGAGCCTCAAGGTGCCTCTCCCCTACCACGAACGTACACACAACTGCGGCAGCCTGCGGGCCGCCGATCTTGGCAAGACCGTCCTGCTCGCCGGATGGGTCGACAACTTCCGCGACCTCGGCGGCATGGTGTTCATCGACCTGCGCGACCGCGGCGGCATCACCCAGATCCGCTTCGACGAGACGACCAACAAGGACATCCACGCGCTGGCTCGCTCGCTGCGCAGCGAGTACGTGATCTGCGTGCGCGGCGCCGTGGCCCATCGCGGCGAGGGCAAGACCAATCCGAAGTTGCCGACCGGCGAAATCGAAGTCATCGCGTCGGAGATGGATCTGCTCTCCAAGAGCGAGACGCCGCCGTTCGAGATCAAGGACGAGACCGAGACCAACGAAGACCTGCGTCTGCAACACCGCGTCCTGGACATCCGCCGCACGCCGGTGAAGAACGCGCTCATGCTGCGCCACAAGATCACCAAAACCATTCGCGACTATTTCGACCGGCATGGCTTCCTGGAGATCGAGACGCCGATCCTGACCAAGTCCACGCCCGAGGGCGCGCGGGACTACCTCGTGCCCTCGCGGCTGTACCACGGCAGTTTCTTTGCGCTGCCGCAGAGCCCGCAACTCTTCAAACAGATGCTGATGATGGCCGGACTGGATCGGTACATGCAGATCGCGCGGTGTTTCCGCGACGAGGACCTGCGCGCCGATCGCCAGCCGGAGTTCACCCAGGTCGACGTGGAGATGGCCTTCGCCCAGCCCGAGAGCGTGATGGGCCACGTCGAGGCGTGCCTGGCCGAGGTGCTGAAGGCGTCGAACAACATCGACATGACGCTTCCGCTCAAGCGCATCACTTATGCCGAGGCGATGGAGAAGTACGGACGCGATGCGCCCGATTTGCGCTATGAGATGACCATCAAGGACGTCTCCGCGATCGCTGCGAAGTCGACATTCAGCATATTCAAGGACGCCCTCGCGGCCGGCGGCGCGGTGCGCTGCATCGTTGTCGAGAACGGCTCGACCATGACCCGCAAGGAGACCGACGGCCTGACCGAAGAGGTCAAGGGCATCGGCGCCGGCGGTCTGCCGCTGGTGAAGGTGGCCAGCGAAGGCGGCAAGACGGTCGTGCAGACGGGCATTGCGAAGTTCTTCGAGGGCGATGCAATTGTCGGCGAGCTGTGCGCAGCCACGGGCGCCAAGCCCGGCGATCTCATTCTGTTCGCGGCCGGATCAAATGACGACGTGTGTAAACACCTGGGCTGGATTCGCGGCACCGTCGCCGAGCGCCGCGGCATCATCCCCAAGGACAAGTGGGCGTTCTGCTGGGTGGTCGATTTCCCCATGTTCGGCTGGGATGCCGAGACCAATAACGTCTTTCCGATGCACCATCCGTTCACCAGCCCGAAGGATGAAGACGCGCACCTGATGCGACCGGGCACGGACGAGATTCCGCCGCCGGCCGACCTGCTCAAGATCCGGGCCAAGGCGTACGACGTGGTGCTCAACGGGATTGAATTGGGCGGCGGGTCGATTCGAATTCACCGCAGCGACGTGCAGTCCAAGGTGTTTCAACTGCTGGGCCTCACGCCGGAGGAAGCCAAGAGCAAGTTCGAGTTTCTGCTCGAAGCGCTCAAATTCGGCGCCCCGCCGCACGGTGGCATCGCGCTCGGGTTGGACCGCATTGTCATGCTCTTCGGCGGTTTCAGTTCGATCCGCGACGTAATCGCGTTCCCCAAGAACGCCCGCGCGGTCTGCCCGCTGACCCAGGCGCCGTCGGAGGTGTCGGACAAGCAGTTGAAGGAGTTGGGGCTGGCGCGGGGGTGACACCAGAGAATTCAATTGCTGCATGAGTAAGGCTGCATGATTCCGGCATTCGACGATTCTGGAAATCTCCCGCCGGGCATACATCCTGCTACGCTGGATGAAATCGAGACGCGGTTCGGGCGAGGGTCCGAGATTCGCGAAGCTCAGATGCAGTCGATTCGATGGCTGATGGCTCTGGTCATTCGCGCCGGCATTCGCCGGGTTATCCTGAACGGCAGCTTCGTCACGGATATAATTGAACCGAACGACGTCGATTGCCTGCTGGTAGTAGACAGCGGAATGCAGAATGCCCCTCAAGCCGCGCAAGCCGACGCTGAAATCAGGAGCGGGCTACCCTATTTGGACATTCAGATCGGGGGGCAAAACGAATTCGACTTTTTTGCGAAATGGCGTTTCGCGCGAAGTCGTGACAACGAACTGAAGGGCATGATTGAGGTTGTCCTATGATCCTGCGAGACGATTCAGACGTTGCCAATACACGTGCGCAGATTGACTGGGTCGAAAAGAGGATCGCCACACTTGAAGCTCAGACGGAGGGGAATAGTCGCGCTCGCGAGCTAACGCTTTGGTCGCTTTCACGATTGTTGACGCAATTGAAGGAAGACATCGCCCGCTACGAAGCGGCCCATGTCTCAAAAATCTGAGAGCACCTCGTGATTGCTGGCATCCACTCGGAGGTCCAGAATTCAGCATATCTTTGAATCAAAGAGCGAGCAGTGCCGCTGACTGGCAGAATGAATTTGACGGGCTAACTCACCGTTGGCGGAAGCACGACGCACTGCCATTCCCCAGCGGGCATGCTTGCATAGAGGTGGATGGCCAGGTGCTGTCTGTTCTCGATGCAAATATCGCAATGTTGATCATGAAGTTCATCGACGAGGCTGTTTTGTCGGCGGGCGCAATCGGCGTGCTCAAGCAGCATGCCGAGACGGTGCGAACCAGCATTTCAACGCTCGACGAGAGGCCGCGGCAATACTTTGCCGAACTCGTCGAAATTGCAGACGAAGCTATTCGGCTGATCAGCGTGTTCAACCCAAATCCCTCCGATTGAGAGTTATCAGGAGAAAGGCAGATAAAGAGCGTCAAAGGCTTGCATACCGTTTAATTGACACCCTAACAAAAACCGAATATACTGCTCGCAGGGAGGGTCGCCTCATGCTCCTGCAGCAAATTTCCAATCCGCCGAATCCGTACATCTCCGCCCACCACGAATGGCTCGAGCCCCCGCCGGTTGCGCGACTCGAAATCTATGAGGAGCACGCCAAGACCATCCTCTCCGAGAACGACAGCCCCGACCTGCCCTTCCGCTGGTCGATCAATCCGTACCGCGGATGCCAGCATGCCTGCGCCTATTGCTACGCCCGTCCCTATCACGAATACCTCGGCCTCGGCGCGGGCACGGACTTTGACACCAAACTGGTCGCCAAGGTCAACGCACCGCAACTGCTGCGCGACGCCCTGACGCGGCCCAGGTGGCGCGGCGAGACGCTGAACTTCTCCGGCGTGACCGACTGCTACCAGCCGATCGAGGCGAGTTACGGCCTGACCCGCGGCTGCCTCGAGGTGTGCCGCGATCTGGCGAACCCGGTGATGATCATCACGCGCGGGGCGCTGGTCATGCGCGACGCACAGTTGCTGACCGACATCCACCGCGCATCGCGGGCCAGTGTGTGCTTCAGCATTCCCTTCGCCGATGATGCAATGGCGCGGCTGATCGAGCCGCAGGCCCCGCCGCCCTCGCGGCGCTTCGAAGTGATGCGACGGTTGCACGACGCCGGCGTGCCGGTCGGCGTGATGGCCGCGCCGATCATTCCCGGACTGAACGATCGCGAGATTCCGATGATCCTGCGCCGCGCTGCCGAGTCCGGCGCCGAATGGGCCGGCTACACGGCGATCCGCCTGGCGAAGAGCGTGGAGCCGGTCTTCTTCGAGCGGCTGCGCACCGCATTGCCCGATCGGGCCGCGCATGTGGCGTCGCGGATTCGCGACATTCGCGGCGGCGAGGTCCACGACGGCCGCTTCGGCGCACGCATGCGCGGGAGCGGCCCTTATTGGCACGGCATCACGGAACTCTTCCGCATTGCGGCGACCCATCATGGACTGCGACACCTGTCATGCGAGGCCTCCCAGGCGAACGCCATCGCGGCAATCGACGAAGGTGAACCGATGCCCAGACCGAGGGGAACGAATACCCCCCTGCCGATCGATGGGCAGGCGATGTTGTTTGATTGAGGCGTGCGGTCTGAGCGGCTTTTCGGCCCGGCTCGCGGAGAACCTGCCTCGCGAGTATGATGCCCGGACACAACCCGCGCCGCACGGCCCGCGGCGCATGCACGGAGCACACAGACCATGGCCGAATCTCGCATCGTGATCCAGGACTATGCCGGCGTCACCGTGGTGACGTTCAGCGACAGTTCGATCCTCGACTCGCTGGTCATCGATCAACTTGGCAAGGACCTGTATCACCTGACCGACGTGTTGAACAAACAGAAGTTGATCCTCGACTTCAGCAACGTCAAGTTCCTGTCGTCGCAGGTGCTGAGCCTGCTGCTCACGCTGAACAAAAAGGCCGCGGCCATCAAGGGCACCCTGGTGCTGTGCAGCCTGCGGCCCGAGTTGATGAAGATCTTCACCATCACCAACCTCGACAAACTGTTCAAGTTTCACAAGGATGATGCCGCCGCGCTGGCGTCATTCGGCGTGAATCTGCGGTAGAAGAGAAGCCATGCGCCTTGAGCCTTGAGCCTTGAGCCTTGAGCCTTGAGCAGAAAACTCACGCAACAAGCGTCTTATTTCTACATTCTACATACTTAATTCTACATTCGCCGTTGCGGATGATTGCGCCGCGCTCATCACCCTCGCCCCAGCCCTCTACCTCAAGGGAGAGGAAGTCGTTCACACCAATCGAATCTGCACAATCTCCGCCGGGGCATTCCAGCGAACCGGGAACCAGTTGCCGACGCCGCTGTTGACAAAGAGCGAATGATCGCCGCGGTGATAGAAGCCGCGCAGGTAGCGGAACATCATCGCGCCGATGCCGCGGTCATGCGTCGAATCGCCCGCGCCGTCGCGGCGTGGCGGCGTCAGCATCAGTTGCCCCCCATGGGTGTGGCCGGAGAGCGTCAGCCGGGCGCCGTGGTCGCTCAGGGCGTCAAAGGCATGCGGATGGTGGGCCAGGGCGATGATCGGCCCGTCCTTTTCAAGTTCGTAACCTCTTAGGACATGTTCGGTGCGTTGCCGATGACCGCCGTTCCAGCGGGTGACGTCGGCGTTGGCCCAGTCCAGGCCCACGAGCGTGAGGCGTTCGCCATCAATTGTGACGGGCATCCGCCGATCCACGAGCAGGTTCCAGCGCATGTCGTGCAAGCCGTCGATCAGTTCATCGCGGTTGTCGATCATGTCGTGGTTACCGAGACAAATATGGAGACCGCGCCGCGCCTCCATCTGGGCGAACGCACCGATGGCCGCGGGCAGCATGTCATTGGAGACATCCACGATGTCACCGGTGACGACGATGAGGTCGCTCTTGAGACCGTTCACGCCATCAACGAGCCGCGGAAGCATCGAAGGCCGGTACAGACGCCCGAGATGCAGGTCTGTGATGTGAGTGATGGTCAGGCCGCGCAACCGCTGGGGCAGCCACGGCGCGGGCAAGTCGTACTTATTGATCACGAATTTCCCCGACTGCATGCCGTAGCGGGCGCCGAAGGCCGCCGTGGTGATGACTGGGGTCATGAGTCCCGCGGCCTTGATGAACTCGCGGCGGCTGGGCGCGGCGACGATTTGGGGGCCGACGCGGTGAACCGTGGACCGGCCGGGCGGAAGCCCGGGGCTCGTAGTCGAATCGTCTGCGGTGCGTTGGGTGGTCAAACCCATCCATCGCACCAGCAGATATCCCCACCAGATTGCATACCCAACGAGAACGGCGATCGGCGTCATGACGAACAGGGTCATGTGCCAGAGTTGAAATAGACTCGTAAAGAAAACCGGCCAGGTGTCCAACGATGGGATTCGCCCCAGCAGCACCATTCCGACAAATGGCAGGCAGAACACGAAGATGAACAGCGCGAGCACGCCACGCGCAACCGGCATCCATCGGCGGCGACCAAAGATGACGCGAATCGCCTCATCGGCCAGCGTCCACCACGCCAGGCTGGCCATCAGAATTCCGCCAAAGAACACGCGGCGGCCGATGCCGCGCGGCACATCCCATCCCGTCACCAGGCCGGCCGCGGTGAACAGCACCATGGCTACGGCCAGGATCAACAGGCCGCGCCGGACCAGGCGTAGGCGCGGATCGTGCCCGATGCGCAGCAGCGGAGTCTGGGAGAGAGTTGAGGCGGGCTCCGACATCATGAAACTATAACGATGTCCGACCGAGGCGGTTCACGCCGGCTTCTTTTCCATGATGAAGGTGTCGTAAATCAACCCGGCCAGGACCGCGCCGGCGATGGGTCCGACCCAATAGACGACCTGCTGGGCCGCGAATTGCGGCAGGTTGCCGGTCAAACAGGCGACGAGGCCGGGGCCGAAGGCGCGTGATGGATTAATGGCTGTGCCCGTGATCGGGCCGCCGATCAGGATGCAGGCCGCCAGGGCCAAGCCGATGCCGAAACCACCGATCTTGGGGGCGCGGGGGTCGACGGCCGTGCCGAAGACCGCGAACACCAAGACAAACGTCATCATGGCTTCAAAGAAGATGGCCCGGCCCATGGTCACGTCATTTTCGTCAAACTTCGGAGTTCCGAGGCTGGCCGCCTCGACGACGCTTATTCCCGCCGCGTTGTGCATGCCCTTGAACGCGAGATAGACCAGGACGCCGGCGATCGTGGCGCCGATCAACTGCGCGATGATGTACTGAATGGCGTCGCCGAGGCCGATGCGCCGCGTCACCAGCATGCACACCGTCACGGCCGGATTTACGTGTCCGCCGGAGACATTCATAGCGCAAGATATGGCAATCGAGAGGATCAATCCGTGGGCGATGGCCACGCCGAGCAGTCCGGCCGCCCCACCCGCGCTCTCGACTGCGGTGAGGCAGATCGCCCCCGCGCCGATAAACGACAACAGGAATGCACCGATCATTTCTGCCACGATCTTATTGATGGATGACATGCGAAAACTCCCTCATTGCCCTGCTTGGTTCTCTCGATTGGCTGGGTGCGTTCACACGCGGACCGCAACCAGCCGGGAACCGTAGATTTTCGGAGTCCAACTGTCAAGACTGGGCTGCGCGTGCGAAAAAAGCCGCAAATTGAGCGCAAATCCACCGGGTCTGCGTTGAAACACACAACCCGAATGACGCGTCATCGAGCGCGGCGTGAATTCCTGGCCGCCACGGCCTACGCCGGGTTGACAGGTCCCATCATTTGACACTACGTTACCGTTGTTATGTTGTTACATCCGCCAGAACGCCGCAGACGCATGGAGCAGTTTGGCCTGGTCTGCCGCGAACTGCGGCTGCCGGTCACGTTTCAACGCCGCACGATCTACGAGGCGGTGCTGTCCTGCTGCGACCACCCGTCGGTCGAAGACGTTCTAAAAATTGCGCGGAAGCGCATGCCGGAGCTTTCACGGGTGACGGTCTATCGCGTGCTGGAAACGCTGGCCCAGCACGGCCTGATCCTGCGTGCCTCGCATCGCGGCGGCGTCGTACGATACGATGTCAACATCGCCAGGCACCACCACCTTGTCTGCACGCGATGCGAGCAGACCTTCGACCTGGACGATCCTGGACTCGATCGCCTCAAACTGCCCGATACCCGGCGACACGGCTTTCAGATCGCCGATTTCTCAGTTCACTTCAGCGGCGTCTGTCAGGCCTGCCTTCGTACTGCGACACACCCTCGACGCGGCGCAAAGCGCGGCGGCCGAAATGCCGCCGGACGCGCCCCGATGCGCAAGACCGGACGCCGCAAGACTCTTGAAAGGAGCCATTGATCATGAAGACACAACGAGGACGAACGGTGATTCGAATTGCCGCACCGCTTGCGGTGTGCGCCGCCATCGCGTGGCTGGACATGGGACGAGCCGACCAGCCCAGCAGTTACGCGCCGGTCAACGTGACTGAGAGTTTCAAGGACATCAAGGCGCGCATGGAGAAGGCAAAGGCCGGCGTGGAGGCAAAGCACAGGGGCCTGCTGGAGGAACGGTACGACCTGTCTGACAAGCCGCTGCAGGGCGCGACCATGTTCAAGGGCAAGGCCGTGCAGGGCGGCGCGCGGGCGAAACTGAAGAACGGCCTGACATTTGAAAAACTCGCGGAAATGACGCCCGAGGAGATCAAGGAGAAGGGCCTCTTTCCCGGCGCATACATGCCGTTGCCGCACCCGAATCATCCCGAAGGCGGCATGCTCTTCCCCAAGTTTCACATTGACGAAATCAACAAGCAGGAGGGCCGCGATCTGACGCGGTTCGATCTGGACTTCGACATCCCCGATCACTTCCTGCCGGAGTTTCCGCCGGCCATCTTCCTCACCACGCGGCCCGACCTCGGCGACGTGTCACAGGGCAAACTGGTGACGATCATGAATTACTACGAACTCTTCAACGGCCTGCTGAACCCGAAACAGATCGAGGGCCTGCGCCTGCTGGTCACGCCGTTCCCGCAACAGCAGTTCAACCAGACCGAAGACCGGCGCTCGGCCCTGCCGCATCGCGGGGTTACCTGCTTCGATTGCCATGTCAACGGCCACACCAACGGCGCGACGCATCTGGTGGGTGACATTCGCCCGCAGGAGTTTCGCCATCGCATCGAGACGCCAACGCTGCGCGGTGTCAATATTCAGCGGCTCTTCGGTTCGCAACGGGCCCTGAAGACCGTGGAAGACTTCACCGAGTTTGAACAACGCGCGGCCTACTTCGACGGCGACCCGGTCATCGCCACCAAGAAGGGCGCCAACCCGCTCGAGCGCGGCAGCCAGGTGCACGCCATGTCCGAGATCCAGGAGTTGATGGATTTCCCGCCGGCGCCGAAGTTGAATGTCATCGGACGCCTGAATCCGGCCAAGGCGAGCGACGCCGAGAAGCGTGGCGAGGCGCTGTTCTTCGGCAAGGCCCAATGCAGCGTCTGCCACACGCCGCCGTACTACACCGACAACTCGATGCACAACCTGAAGGTGGAGCGTTTCTACAAGCAGCAGACCATCAATGGTCAAACCGCCTCAGCCGACGGCCCGATCAAGACGTTCCCGTTGCGCGGCATCAAGGACTCGCCGCCCTACCTGCACGACGGCCGCCTGCTGACGCTCGAGGACACGGTGGAGTTCTTCAATCTCGTCCTGGAGACGAAGTTGACCGCGGAGGAAAAGCAGGACCTCGTGGCGTTCATGCTGGCACTCTGAGTCGGCAATGAACCGTGAGTCCGAACGCAACCTTGCACAATTCACAGGCCCCGGCGGCATGCCCGTCGGGGCCTTTTCTTCGTCGATGGACACGCCGCATCGGTTGATTCGGTTGTGATTTCGCCGTAATCTGCGGAACTCTGCCGTGTGACCGGGCGGCCTCGCAGGGGGCGCGGACCGCGGCCCAGTCGGGTGAAGGCACCATGAAGATTCTCGCGCTTTGCAAGTACGTTCCCGAATCGACCACGAACATCAAAGTCAAGGCCGACGGCAGCGGCATTGAGACGGCCGGCGTCAAATACGTCATGAATCCGTTCTGCGAATTCGCGGTCGAGGCCGGGTTGCAGTTCAAGGAAAAGAATGCCGCCGCCAAGGCGGAGTTGACGGTGCTGACGGTCGGTCCGGCCGGGCACGTCGAAGTGCTTCGGACCGCGATGGCGATGGGCGCCGACCATGCCATCCACCTGTGCGACAACAAGTTCGTTGGGCTGGACGAGTTGGCGACAGCACGGGTCATCGCCGCCGCGATCAAGTCGGCGGGCTTCGATCTGATTCTCGCCGGCAAGCACGCCATCGACTACGACAGCGGACAGGTCGGGCCTGCGCTTGCCGAGTGCCTCAACCTGCCGCATGCGGGCGCCGTGACCGGCATGGAATGGGCCGGCGATTTCAAATCATGCACCGTGCGACGCCGCATCGAGGGCGCCGAAGAAGTCGTGGAGTTGAAACTGCCATGCCTCATCACGATCGATAAGGGGCTATGCGAGCCGCGCTATCCGTCGCTGCCGGGCCTGATGAAGGCCAAGAAGCGCCCGGTGGACACCAAGGATGCCGCGGCACTGGGGCTTTCGGCCGAGATGTTCACGCGCGAAGGCATGGGCACCTGGATGGGTGAGTTCGCGCCGCCGCCGCCGCGTCCGCCGGGCCGGATGCTCAGTGGCGAGCCGGCCGACATGGCGAAGGAGTTGGTTCGCATTCTGCGCGAAGAAGAGAAGATGATTTAGGCGCTTCGTCTGAGTCGATCGAAGCGACGGCCGCCCCACCCGGCGTCAGTGCATCGCCTTCGAGATCGTGAAGATCGGCAGAAGCAGGGCCAGCACCAATCCGCCGACGACGGTGCCCAGGAAGATGACAATCGCCGGCTCCAACATGCTGGTCAGCGTCTTGATCGCGCCGTTCAGTTCCATTTCAACGAAATTCGCAACCCGCTCCAGCACCACACCGAGGCGTCCGCTGCGCTCCCCCGCCGCGATCATCTTGTTCACCGGCCGGGGAATCTCGCTTCGTTCGGCCAGGGCATCCGACAGTTGCTGACCGGACTCAAGGCGGTCCTGGACGCCGGTCCACATGGCGTGGTAATGGCGGCTGCCGCTGACACCGGCGGTGAGTTGCACGCTGTCCAGCATCGCAACACCCGACTGAATCATCGTACCGAGCGTGCGGACGCTCCGCGCCAGGCAGGTCTTGTGGAAGAGCGGCCCGATGAGCGGCAGTGCGAATCTCGCTCGCTCCAGCGCCAGCGCGCCCGCGGGCGTTCGCAGGTAGAAATAGCCACCGATCCCGCCCGCGATGAGCACTCCCAACGCATAGAGCCCATAGGAGATCAGGAGATCGCTGAAGGCCATCAGGTAGCGCGTGATCGCGGGGAGTTTGTCCTCCCGCCCGGCGTAGATGGTGGCGAACCGCGGAAGCACGAAAGCCACCAGGAATCCGGTGACGCCGACTGCGAAGAACAGCATGAAGATCGGGTACGCGACGGCGCCCTTGATCTTGGCGGCGAGTTCACGCTGGTGTTCCAGAAAATCCGCAAGCCGCTGAAGCATCGGCCCCATCGCACCCGTCGCCTCCGATGCCTTGATCAGGTTGACATAGAGGACCGGGAAAATGCGCGGGTGCTTTGTCAGCGCGCTCGAGAATGTCTGACCGGCGATTACATCTTCAATCACGGCGTCCAGCGCCCGCGCGAAGGCCGGTGAATGGGTGTCGTTCACGCAGGTCTGAAGCCCGTCGGCAAGGGAGACGCCTGTATCCATCATCACCGCCAGTTGATTGGTGAAGTGGATCAAATCCTCCGGACGAAACTTCTGGCGACCCGTGCTTGCAACCGGTCCGGCGGCAGCCGAGGGGGCGAGCCTGTCCATCGAAGCCGCCCCGCCCTGCCCGATGCGGATGACGAACTTTCCCTCGCGGCGAATGGCCCGTGCAGCCTCGGCCTGCGATTCCGCGGCGATGGTCCCGTTGATGGTCGCGCCGGCCTCGTCCTTTGCGATGTAGGTAAATGTCGCCATGAATCGATCAGCCTCGTTTTGAATCGCACGCGCTAGGCCGCGCAGATGCGGAAGACTTCTTCCGGCGTGGTGATGCCCGCCTTCACCTTGGACATGCCGTCCTGATAGAGCGTGGTCATGCTGTGTTCCAGGGCCAACTGCCGCAGGGTCTGCAGCGGCGCGCCATCGGAAATGGCCTGCCGCACCGAGTCGTCGGGCACGAAGAACTCATACACGCCAATACGACCCGAAAGCCCGGTGCCGTGACACCGGTTGCACCCTTCGCCCTTGACAAGCGTCTTGACTTCATGTCCCGCGCGATGAAGGGCGTGGATCACGTTCGGCGTGGGCTGGTAGTCCACCCTGCAATGCGGACAGATCTTGCGGACCAGGCGCTGGGCCATGACCGCATTCAGTGATGCGGCGACCAGAAACGGTTCCACGCCGATGTTCTGCAGTCGTGTAATCGCGGCCACGGCATCGTTGGTGTGCAGCGTCGTCAGCACCTTGTGACCGGTGAGCGCGGCCTGCACCGCGGTTCGGGCGGTGTCATCGTCGCGCACTTCGCCGACCATGATGATGTCGGGATCCTGTCGCAGCAGGGCGCGCAACACCGTGCCGAACTTCAGGTTGATCTTCTCGTTCACCTGAAACTGGTTGATGCCGCGCAGGTTGTATTCGATCGGGTCTTCCACGGTGCATACGTTGACCTGCGGCGTGTTCAACTCCGAGAGCGCCGCGTAGAGCGTGGTGCTTTTTCCCGAGCCGGTGGGACCGGTGACGAGGAACAAGCCGTGCGGCTGGGAAAGTTGCTCGCGCAGTTTCTTGAGCATGTCGATGCCGAAGCCGAGCGTCTCCAGGCTGACCAGCACCTTCGAGTTGTCGATAATTCGGATCACGACCTTTTCGCCGTGCGGATTGGGCAACGACGACACGCGCAGGTCGATCGGACGGCTCTCCATGAGGACGTGAATGCCGCCGTCCTGCGGCAGCCGGCGCTCGGCGATATCCAGGCCCGCCATGATCTTGATGCGCGAAATGATCGGCGCCATCATCTGAAACGGCGGCGAGAGTTTCTCGTACAACACGCCGTCCACGCGGTAGCGCACGCGAAGGTGGCTGTCGTCCGGCTCGATGTGAATGTCGCTGGCGCCTTCCTTGACCGCCGAGTAGATCAGGTAGTTCACCAGTTTGATGACCGGCGAGGCCCCTGCCATGCCTTCGAGGTTGGTGATGTCGTCGGTCTTGGCCTCGATCAGTTCGAAGTTGTCGCCGGTGACATCCTCGATGATGTCGTCGATGACGAAGACGTTGGCGCTCTTCACGTACTGGCCGAGCATCGCGTCGATGTCGGACGAGGTCGCGGCGACAATCTGAACCGTGCACTTGGTGAGCCGTTCGGTCTCCTCGACCAGGAAGACGTTGGACGGCTCGCTCATCGCGATGGTGAGCACGCCGTTCACCTTGAACAACGGCAGCACCTTGTGGCGTTCGAGGTATTCCCTCGGCAGCAGTTCCATCACCCGCGCATCCGCGAGTCGCGGCGTCAATTTCGCGTAGGGAACGTTGTAGCACTCTGCCAGGGCCTCAACGACCTGGTCCTCGGCGGCGTAGCCCAGTTCGATGAGCAATTCGCCGAGCAGTTGCTTGTGCCCGCGCGTGCGCTGCTCTTCGACGGCGCGCTGTATCTGCTCGGGCGTGACGATTCCCTTTGCAGTGAGAATCTGCCCGAGTTGCTTGCGCGTCGTATGGGTCTTCGTTGTCTCCATGAATCGGATACTCGTTCCGCGCTCGTCATTCCGCGCCGGATCAGGAAAAACTCTTGACCGCCGCTTCCAGTTTGTCGAACGCCTCGAATCGCCGGTTGATCCGCGTGATCTCCAGGATGCGCCGGCAGGTCTCATCGAGTCCGCAGAGTTTGACCGTGCCGAACTCAGTCTCGCACTTGCCCTGCAATTCCAGCAAGGCCTCCAGGCCGGCGCTGTCGATGCCCTTGCAACTGCTCATGTCGACGACAATCTGAAACTGGCCGCCGGCCACGGCCTGCGAGGCGCGGTGGGTGAAACTCTCCACCTCCTGCCCCACGAGGTCGTCCTTCAGGTTAAGGACCGTGACTTCGCCGTACTGCGTCAGCGTCGCGCCCATGGCTAGAGCACTCCATTCCAGTCGGGCGAGAGCAACTGGTCGTCGCTCAGGCACAGTGCGCCGATCTGGGACAATTCAGGACGCTTGTATGCATTCGCGTGGGCGTCGGCGTAGGCCGCGTGCAGACCCAGCCCGAGGAATTTCTCCGCCATATGAGGATCGAACTGGGTGCCGGCGCAGCGGCGAATCTCCGAAATCGCCAACTCAATCGGCATGGCCGCGCGGTAGGTCCGGTTCGTCGTCATGGCGTCAAAGCAGTCCGCAAGGCAGATGATCCGGCCAAGCCGCGGGATGTCCGCGCCGGATCGACCGGACGGGTAACCGCGTCCGTCAAAGCGCTCGTGGTGATAGAGCACGCCGGGCATGAGGTCGCTCAACTGGCGGATGCGGGTGAGGATGCGGCCGCCGATCTCGGGATGCCGCTTCAGGATCGCAAATTCGTCGTCGGTCAGTTTTCCGGGCTTGCACAGGATTGCATCGGGCACGCCGATTTTGCCGATGTCGTGCAGCAGGCCCGACAAATAGACGCGCTGGCACATCACCGGCGTGAACCCCATGGCCTCTGCTAGCATGCGGCTCAGGTGCGCCACGCGCTCGGAGTGACCGCTGGTATAGGGGTCTTTCGCGTCGATGCTGCTGACCATGGCGTGCAGCAGGCCCATGAGCAGATCGGCAAGGTCGTCATAGAGCCGCTGATTCTCGAGGAACGCCGTGATTCGGTCCGCCACTGCCCGGTGCAGTTGCACGTCGATGCTGGTGTAATCGCCCTCGTCGCGGCAGTTCATCGCCAACTGCAATCCGAATTGCCGGTCGTTGGTCGCCAGCGGCAGCGCAATGGCATGCTTCAACCAGGGCGCCGCCCAGGCCAGGGCGGGATGTTCGGTGACCTCGTTCAGCAGAACATGGCCCGCGCCGAGGTGTGCGGGCATGTCAATGGACGATGCGAGACGTTCGAGCGACTCGAGGTTCGGCGCGGCGCTGCCGACCTGGACGATGCGATCGCTCAAGTCGACCGGACCGGCATTCGCCTGGCGGGCGTTCGCAGGTGGCGGCAGCACGAACGCAACCGCGGCGGAGCGTGAGACGTCCACCAGTTCGCGTCCGACGCGGGAGAGCAGGTCGATGGGCCGCTGCGGCAATCCCAGGTGATTGCTGACGCGGTAGATGAGGTTTAGTTCCTCATAGGTTGATTCGAGATTCCCGCTCAGCGACTGCACTTCATGCCGCGCATCGTCGGCCTGGCGGGCCATATCGACCGTCGTGGACAATACGACCTCGATCGCCTCCGCCGGCAGCGTCGTCAGCAGTGGATCGCCCAGTGATGCGCGAATGGCCTGCCAGTCCATCTGGTCGCGATCACAGACGCGCCGCAGGGCTTCGCCGCCGTCCAATGATGCAAAGCCGAAGCCGGCCACCACGCCGATGGTGCGGCGTCCGCGCTTGACCGGCGTCGTCACGAGGACCAGATCCGAACCCCAGGCGTCGATCGAAGTGTCGCGGATCGGCGTTGATTCGTTCGGCTCCGGCGTCCGTACGGCTTGCGCCAGCGCGGATGTGATTCTCTGTTCGACGCGGGTGCGAAAACTGGGCAGCCGCTCCATCAGCACGCGCCATGCCGGCGGCGCCTTGGCGTCGTCATACACCGCCCGGCCCTGCGCATTCCAGAGCGAAAGTGAGAGACCGGCGCAGCGCCAACTGTCGCACAGCGCCTCGAAGCGATCGATGGACAACGGCCAGTCGAAGACCGGCGCGGCCAGTCGCCCCGCCTGCGCAATGGAGACATTGGTATTCGACGCACCGCCGATCGGACTGTGATATGTTGCCTGTGACACGTGAATCACCCCTGGGTGGCGCCGGCGACCAGAGCGGGAGAAATGCCCAGCACCTGCTGAACCGTCGCCAGCAGTTCGCGCGGACTGAACGGCTTGGGCAGCACCTTTCGAATGTTGGTTTCGCGAAGATCGGCGGGCTGCAGTGAGAAACCACGGGCCGACAACATGATCGCGGGAATCGCAGCGGTTGCCGCGTCGCCGCGGAGTTTGGCGCACAACTCGAGACCGCTCAGATACGGCATCTGATAGTCCGTGATGACCAGATGCGGCAGCGCCGCTTTGGCCGCCTCGAAGCCCTCTTCTCCGTCGCCGGCCGTGAACACCTCAAAGCCGGCATTGCGCAATTTGGTCGCCACGACGTGAACGATGTGCGGCTCGTCATCGCATACCAGAATTTTGTAACCGTTCATAGTCAACATTCCTCTGTCTGGTCACTGACCGTTACCCGCGTCCTGCATCAGCGGAACGAGAATTCGAAACGTGCTGCCCTTGCCCACTTCGCTCGTCAGCGAAATCCGGCCTTTGTGAACCGACTCGACAATGTGCTTGACGAGGTTCAGCCCGAGACCGGTGCCCTTGGCCACCTTCTTGTTGGCCTCGACCCGGAAAAACTTTTCGAACATGTGCGGCAGGTCGGCTTCGGGAATGCCCACGCCGCTGTCGCTGACCTCGACGGCAATATTCCGCTCGGCTTCGAGAGGCGTCATGCGCACGGTCACAGTGCCACCGGCCGGGGTGTACTTGACCGCGTTGCTGAGCAGGTTCTGGACGGCCTCCATCATCATGTCGCGATCGGCATGCACGCGATAGACGACCGGCGTCAATTCTTCGATCAGCGTCAGTCCCTTGTCCTGGGCCTGCGGGCGGACCATGTCCACGGCTTCTTTCACCACCATGGCCAGCGAAACCGGCTCCTTGTTGATGCGCACGGTGCCCGATTCAATGCGGCTGATGTTCAGCATGTTGTCGATCATCCGGCCGAGCCGCTCGGTGGACGTCTGAATGATTCCATATGTCTCTTTGCGGGTGGCCTCGTCGCTGACCTCGCCGTCAACCAGCAGTTCCACGTAGCCGCGAATGGACGAAAGCGGCGTCCGCAGTTCATGGGCCACGTGCGACACAAACTCGCTCTTCATACGCGCGGCCTGGCGCTCCAGCGTGACGTTGTGCAGCATTGCGACGACGCCATGCGACGCCGTGGCCTCCTCGGACTTGCGGGGGTCCGCCAGCGGCCAGAGACTCGCGGAAAACGTCTGCTCGTCCTTCTCCAGATCCAGTTTTCGAGCGCCGCCCCGCGCGGTCGACTCGAGGGCCTGCTGTATCTCCTGAACCAGCGCGGGCTCGCTGATCGCATCTGTGATGGGTGTGCTCGCTGCGTTCGCCTTCTCGATTTTCAGCAACTCAGCGGCGGCATCGTTGACGAATGCCAGGCGTCCGAACGAGTCGACCGACAGGATCGGCTCGTCGATCGCATCGATGATCGCCTCGGTTCCACGGCGATGGGCCTCGGCCAGGCCGAGTTGAACCACCAGTTGCTGAAGGCGATCCTCCAGTTCAGCCGCATCCGACCGCGCTCGAGCCGCCTGGCGCTCCACGCCATCGAGAGCCGGCAGCAGACTGGTCAGTTGATTCTGAACGCGGAGGGACGTTGCGTCGGCAACGCTGTCAGCGGTTTGTTCGCCGCGTCCGCGCCGCGATGCCACGAAGATGATGGCACCGGTCGCCGCCAGGAGGCCGAACATCAACCACGACTGTGCGGTCTGACCCGCTGTCCGCGCGGCGGCAGGGTGGATTGCCCCCCAGAGGGTCCACCCTGCCGCGGCGGCCAGCGGAATCAACGACCATGTTGTTTTGAGTGACAATTGCGCCGGCGCACGGACGGGCACAACTTCTCCGGAAGGTCGCGTCGGCGGCGCGGACCCATCGGGCAACGACTCGGCTGCCGCCGATTCGTCCTCAACCTGCGACCAGGGCTGGGATTGGGTTAGCGGCACGCGTCGCCTCCGCGCAGCACGACGGCCGGCTCTTCCAGCGACGCCGGCCGATTGGCCTCGGCACTGACGGGGGAATCGATCTCGATCTCCGAGGCGTCCACGTCAGATTGATTCAAACGTCGCAATAATGCGGCGGCCGCGCGCGAGTCCGGGTCGATGACCAGGGCGCGCTCATAGGCCGCGCGTGCCTCGGCAAATCGGCCCTGAGCCTGCTCAGCCCGCCCCAGCAGGCAAAATCCCGACGCCAGGCCCCGGTCCATCACAATCGCGCCCTGGGCCGCGTCCGCAGCCTCGGCGAAACGCTCAAGTTTGAACTCCGCATAGGCCAGCAGCAGCATCGACTCCGGCGAACGGGCCTCGGCCCGGTGAGCGCTGCGCAGGCACTGCGCGGCGCGCTCGGGGTCGTTCAGGGCCAGTGCAGCCCGTGCAACACAGACGCTCGTCAACAAGTCCCGGGGATGCCGCGCCGTCCAGGGCGTGAGGCTTGCGATGGCCACGTCGTGCCGGTTCGCACTGACACAGGCCCGAGCGAGGTCGTGTATCACGGCTCGCGCCATGCTCGGTGTCGAATCATGAGAATCGGACTGGGCGTCGTTACGCGCACCATCGCCAAACTCATCCATGGCCCGCCGACCTTCCGCGTCCAGGCCGGCAGTGTCGAGGTCGCCGCCGCGCGGAATGAAGGTCCGCGCCAACGGCTGCAGCGCGTCGACGGCCTCGTCAAACCGGCCCGCCCACACCAGGGTATTGCCCCAGTAAGCCACCGTGCCCGGGTCGTTGTCGCTCAACCGCGCCGCCTCTCGCGCAAATTCGACGGCGGGCTCCTTGGCATCGAGGGTTCGGGCGATCCGCGCGGCCAGACAGCGCATGGGCACGTTTCGATCAAAGTCTCGCATGCGTGACCGAAGCAGTTCCATCGCGACGCGCTGCCGCCCCAGGTTGACCAGCATCTCCGCGCGGGCCAGGATGTAATCCGGCACGAGCGGCGCCTTGTCGGAGGCGTGGGTGTAGGCGATCAGGGCGGCGTCGGTGTTGCCGTAGCGCTGCTCGATGATACCTTCCAGATAGTCAATTTCTGGATCGTCGCTTCGGCTTCGGGCGGCGGTAAGGGCCTCGCGTGCCTCGGCCAACTGACCGCGCTCCAGACGGATCCGCGTCGCCAGAATGTACGGCGCCGCACCCGCCGGCGCGGTCGCCAAGGCGGCTTCCAGTTCCCGCTCGGCATCATCAACCCGGCCGGCCGCAAGATGGCGCTGAGCCAGTTGCAATCGGGCATTTCCACGCAGATCATTCCACCGCCGCTTGGCGTCACCCTTGGCGTCATTCGATGCGTGCAATTTAAAGAGACGTCCGTCAAGCACACCGCACCCCTGCACCAGCAGGAGCAGGCCCAGCGCGGTTGAGACGCGCATCATTCCGGATCGTGTCATCGTCATGGCCGTTTCTCCAACTGGTTGGCCGGCGGACCCGCAGGACCGGAGGGCTTGTTCGCGCCTGATTTGTGGAGCCCGGAACGCACGGCGGCATCGACCTCATCATCAAGACCAATGTCATCGACGAACGGCTGATCGCCTGGAGGCAACGGCACGACGTAGGGCGGCATCGGCCGGTCAAACGGCTTGTTCTCGACGCCGCTCTCCTCGGCAATGCGATCGTGAATGAAACTGCGAACGCTCGACGCCTCGCACTCCCATTGGCGCTTGTTGCGAATGCTCTCGATGAGTTTGGTGGCCGGCACGTGACGCGGGAAATTGTGGGTGGCCATTTCGGCATCCCAGAGCGCCTTCTCCGTGTCGCCGCGCGACAGGTGATCCACGGCCGACTTGTAGTGCGCTTCCGCCAGACGCTCCCGGCCGAACCACTGAACGCCCTTGCGCATTCCGACGCGGAACCGCTCGGTGTCTTCGTACAGTTCCTTTGTGGCCTTGTCGTCGGCGTCCCCTTTCACGATGTGAACGGTCAGGAGGATGATGACCTCCTCGCGCACGGTGGAATCACGGGTGGTTCGAAAAAGCGCGCCCGCGATGGGAATATTGCCCAGACCCGGCACCTGACCGCGCGTGGCCGTGCTCACCTCGCGGAAAAGTCCGCCGATCAGGATGGTGTGTCCGTCCTGAACGAGGACGTTTGTCGTCACTTCCGTGGTCTGCTCAAACGGCAGGTTGGCCGACGTCAGGCCGCCGGTGGAGTCCTTCGGATGGATCTCCATGCGCACGGTGCCGTCATCTCCGACGAACGGCCGGAAGGACAGCACGGTGCCGGTTTCGAGAAACTCGACCTGTTGAATGGCGGTGGTCTCGGTGATGGTCGTGGTCAGATAGCCATCGCGTCGGCCCACGACGACCTGACCAATCTGCTTGTTCAGCGCCAGGATCTTCGGATTTGCCAGAATGTCCGTATCGGTGATCGACTCCAGGGCGCGAATGAAGAAACTCACCTGGTCCTTGATGATGCCAAAGGTGAATCCGCCGTTGGGCACGGCCTGATTCAGGTTGGTGCGCACGGTAAAAGACGTGTCCTGCAGCGCGTCGACTGGCGTGATGCCGGTGGTGATATTCTGCGCCGCCGGGCTGACACTGGACAGCGCGGTGAAATCGATGCCGCCAACGGTGGTGAAGTCGATTCCCAGCGCGTTGTCTTCGTTCAGCGTGGCGCGAAGAATCGTCGCCTCGACGAGCACCTGCTTGGGCCGCACGTCGAGGTCCGCCAGAACCCGCGCGATCTGCTCCAGCCGATCGCTGTAGTCGGTGACCAGAATGGCATCGACGCCGGCCGATGCGTCACCCTGCGTATCGGGAACGCCCGAGGTCGCAGTGGAACCACCGGTGCCCAATCCCTTTCCGGCGGGCGGCGTGAGCGACACCTTGCCCACATCCGGCGTGAGCAGCGGCGTGATCAGGTCCTTGGCGGAAGCCGCATTCAGATAAGTCAGGCGGAATATGCGCGCGGAGAGCGTTCGCCGTGCCCGCGCAATCTTCTGAATGTCCTCGGCGGGGTGCACGTAGATGAAGTCGCCCTCGCTGCGATGGCCCAACCCATTCGAGATGAGCATCGCATCCAGGGCCTGTTCGAACGACACGTTGTAAAGGCTGCACGAAACACTGCCGCCGGCGCCGGCGGCGAGGACGATGTTCCGCTTCGTCGGCTCGGACAGCATGCGAAGGGCGTCGGCCAGCGGCACGTTCACCAGGTGAAGCGTGACCCGCGAGCCGGGGCCGATGGTGACCGTGGGCGGCGGATTCTCGCGCGACTCGGCCGGGGCGGTGGTCGGATAAACGTCGCCGGCGTGCAGGAATGCGGCCGGCGCACACAAGAGCATGATCGCGACAGTCGTCTGATATCTTCGCGCGGACCCTGCGCGAGATTTCGCTGCGCGGCCCGAGGGATTGCGGACAGTCACCATAAACACTCCCAAGCGTCCCCGAACTCCATCGGTTGTCGGACCACTTGGGTTGTGTTGTCTAGGGAATGCGTAATCGGACGTGATGGCCGTCCAGCGCGAGCGTCACACACCGTTCGTCAATGGAGACGACCGAGAATGAGCGAATCGTGTCGCCCACGTGAACCAGACGTCCCGAAATATAGGCGGCCGGCGTATCGCCGCTCATGGTCGCCTCGACCCGCAACTCCTGCGCGAGGGCTTCAATGCGCTGAAGTTCGATTCGCTGCTCGACGCCCCGATCGGCCAGGTTCGCGGCGATCCGGGTCCAGAATCCGCCCATGGCCTCGTCCTCATCAGCCGGCTGGGTGGTGCCGGTTCGCCGGGCCGACGGAAATGAAGACCACGCAGCAGACGCAAAAAGGTCGCGCGTCACCTGCTTGGGGCCGGGTTCGATTTCGACCGGCGCGGGCGTTTTGGCAACGTCCTGGGGTTGTGCCGGAACCGAATCAGGCGACACCGGCACGGCCGGCGTTCCAACCGAGGGCGCTGGGGCAGGGTTCTCCAGAGTCGGCCTGATCAGCGGCGTCTCCAACGCGACAGCGCCCACCGCCGACGCGCCGACCGAAGACCCGGCCACGGCCAATGCGGGCTGAGCGACAACGGTCTCGGGCGACTTGCCACCGATGAGCAGGCGACCGGTGACACCGACCAATACCAGCAACAGCACGCCCAGCACGGTCGCGCGCTTCTTGTCCGCGGCCATTTCGGCTTTGAACCGCGCGATGAGCGGCTTGATCCTCGCCGTCATGATCGGACCTCCTGCGCGGGGGCATCCAGCGCGTTTGCGCTTTCGGGGCAGTAATAGGTCTCGATCAGCATCCGCACGTCGACGCGCGGCGATCGCGAATTGGCCGCGTTGATCTCGATGGCTGATACACGCGCCAGACGCGGCATCTCGCTCAAACGGGTTAGAAAGTCAAAGGTCGTCTTGAAGGAGCAGGAGATTTTCAATCGCACCGGCAGCACGAACGCCTTGCCGGCAAACGCAGCGGTCTCCGTGGTTGTTGCAAGCGCATACTCTGACAACGGCCGCAATTCGTAGTTCGACACGCCCAGGTCCCGCAGCGACTCGGACACCGAGTTAAGAAACTCCCCGAATTGCCGCTCCGATGGTACGTGCCGCCGTGATTCGGCCAATTCACATTGCAGGTCCATGATGGCCTGATAGACCGTGGATTCCTCCGCCGAGGTGACCTGGGCCTGGCGCGTGCGATCCGCCGCCTCGTTCACTTCGCGACGGCACTGGTTCAACTCGCGGATTCCCGGGATGACAAACCCCGCGGTGAACGCGCCCGTGATCACCGTCACGATGGCGACAAACAGGATATTGAGTCTCACCGGGCTCATTTGCGACTCCGCTTCTGCGGCACCAGGCCGCAGGTCACTTCAAACTTCTGAACCTGCTTTCCGGCCCAGATCCCCGGCTGACCGATCTGCATTTCGACGCGATCGAGGAGTTTTGACCGCTCCAGTGCGGCGGCGAATTCCAGGATGTCCGGCACGGACCGCGCAACGCCTCGTATGGTGATGAACGACGGCTGACCGGAAAGTGCGTTTGAATCCGGCGCCCTGGCGCGCGTGACATCGATCGGCGTGTTGGGTTTGACGCCCTTTACGTCCACGGCGATCGCAGTGCCCTGCGGCTCCTCCTCTTTGCCGAGCAGTTCCGGGTTTCGCAGGAGTTGGGTGAGCAGGACGTTCTCCGGCATGCGATCGCTGATGTCCGCGAGCACCGGAACGAGGCTGATCCGCTGCTGCAGTTGCTCGAGAAATGCGTGGCGGGCGTCCAGCGTGGCCCGGTCGGCCATCAATTGCTTCGTGCGCGAAATGTGAATGTCGATCTGGCGCTGCTGCGACTCGATTTCCGGCATCATGGCGCGTGCCGATGAGATCATCTTGCGATTGACGCCGATCCAGATCCCCATGACCACCACGAGCGCGCCGATGCCGGCACAGCGAATGCGAATCATCCGCCGCCGGCGACCGGCCTCGTGATGCTCGAACGGGATGAAATCGATTTGCGTCAACTTAATGTCCTTGTCCGACTTCCATCAAACACCCGCGACCGATGGTGTCCGTCGCTGCTGAGTCCGCTCACCCGCCAACGGCTTCGGGGCATTGTGAAAGGCCAGTCCCACGGCCGTCGCCCAGGCCGGGGCCAGCGTTCGTCGATCGGGCCCGCCCGCCATACCCGCATGGGCCAGTCCGCGCAAAGGATTGCCGATCGTGCAGGGAATGTCCGTCGATTCGCCCATGACCTTGGCCAGTTGCGGCTCATGGGCCTCGCCGCCGACGAACGTGATGCTGGCCGGACGTTGTCCGCGAAAGGTCACCGCGAAATAGCGCAGGCACAATTGCACCTCGCGTGCCAGCCTTTCAATCGACGGCCGAAGCGCATCGCCCATCGCCAGGCAGACATCCTCGGCCACGGCCGCCCGGTCGTCGCTGCGCCGCCCGCCCTCCTGCCGCATCACGCGCACGCGCATTCGCGCGGCCTCCTGCGGCGTCACGCTGAGTGCTCCGGCCACGGCCTGATTAAGATGCTCTCCGCCGACATCCACGACCTTGAGAAACGTGATCTCGTCACCATGCGTAATCACGACGGCGGTCGCTTTATACCCCACCTCCAGAAACACGTTGACGAGATGCATGTCGTCCGCCCGGCGCAGGAAGCGCACGAAACTCTGCGCCATGGCGCAGGGCGACGCATCCATCGCCAGCGGCCGCAGTCGCAGGCCCTCCAGCATGCTGATCCGGGCCGTAATCGCCTCGGTCAGGCCGGCGAAGACGATGACCTCCTGCTTCAGTTCGTTGCCGTGCCGCACTTCGCCCGCCGGAATGTGCCGATACTGGGCCGCGCCCGCGGCAAGATTGAACCGGTCCATCGCCTCAAACTCGATGGCGGATGCCATGTCCTCCGCCGGCATCGGCGGCAGACGAATGCTCTTCAACAGGAACTCGCCGGATGACAGACAGGTGACGACTTCGCGACCGCGAAACGACGCATGCCGCAAACCGTCGGCAACGGCCGCCTTCACCGCCTCAGGCCGCATGGCCCCGGCCCACGCATCGCGCGAAATCTCCTCGAAGGCTGCCGCATGCACGGCCGGTTCGCGCCCGCCATGCGCAAGTTGCAGCATGCGCACGGCGGTCGTCCCGACGTCGATGGCGATCGGGCCATATTGTACGCCACGTTTGATCAAGTCCGGCTGCCCCCCCTCGAACCATCCAATGAGCCGCGCTACCGACCGTCCTCACTCAGCACGCCGATCAACCCATCGACCACGTCAACCGAGTCTTCAACAACGTTTGTCAGCCCGGTCGTGACAAGGTCGGTGCTCAGTAGCCGCGTCGAGCCGGAACCCGCCAGGATCTTGACGGCTCCGATTTGTTTCCCCGCACGAAACTGGATGCCCACGTTGCCGTCGGTGACGGTGCCGCCGCGGGCGTCAAACACGAGCATATGATCGGGTCCGAGGTTGTCGGCAACGATCTTGACATCGCGCACGCTCGCATCGCCCCCGAGACCCATCTGAACGATGTAAGGCTTCCGTGTCGCCGGATTCGTGACTGGCGTATTGGGTGTGCTTTGTTTCGAAATCCAGTACCGGTCATTGGGCATGTCGACTTTCAGCACCGCCAGATTGGTCGGCGTCGTCAGCGAAAGGGTGCGCGCATACTCGATGTCCGCCTCCAGGCGCGACAGAGCCGTATCCAGACGGGCCTGATCGTCCGCCTCGCGAGATGGCCAGGCCGATATGGTCAGGATTGCGATGACCGTGGCGACGATGACCAACTCCACCAGGGTGAACCCGGAGCGTCGACTGTGAATAGTCTGCGACATTTCCATCCCCCCTTCGCCGAACGCACCCCACGGCCATGAGCCGGGTGGCGCATGCGGGCCTAGCGTCCGCGCGCGGCATCGCCACGCGCCTTATCGGGTGACTCGATGACCACCTTGACCGGCTTGCCGCGCAGATGGTCCAGTATCTGCGCGAGCAAGTCGTTGGTCCGTTTGGTTTCGTTCACAATGTCCTGCCGCTGGCGGGCCGTGTCCGGTATCTGCGCGACGGCCGTCGAGACCGGGGTCGGCAGTCGATCCGACAATTCGACGGCGATTACGCCCAGCAACACGACGATGCACGCCAGCAGCACGTGTGTCCGCCTGGCGAGGGCGCGGCGACTGTCCCTGACTGCTGTAATAGGTTCAATATGCAACATGTTAAGCCCCCTTGGCGTACCTTTCGGAACCCCGCACGGCAAAGCGGGGCGAAAACCGTCCACAAAGGCCGTGCCGAATTCCGAAGCCGCTGCTTAGTTTTCCTGCCACTTCAAGACGGTGATCGGTTCCGGCGTCGCCGTCTTGGCCAGATTCCAGAACGTCGCCAGGCTCGCGTCATGTACGAAACTCATGGCGCTCTTGCCCGTTCGGGAAATACCCGAGGCAACGATGGCCGCGCCCTTGACTGTCAAAACACAACTGTCCCTTCCGTCATCCGTGATGGCACCGCCGCAGATCACCGATCCATTAACAGTCATGACCTTGCTGTTTGACTTGAAAAAGATGCTGCCGGTGACCAAGAGTGCCGGGTAATTCGACACCGCCTGCAATACAATCTGATCCCCGTCAATCTCCAAGTCGCCCCGAACGACCAGCATGCCGGTGAAATTCACCTTATTCTGCAACCTGATCGTGCTGGAAGGCAAAATGACAATCCGACCAGGATTGTTGGACAAGGAAGAAAGCGTGCTGTTCAGCGATGCGCTGTCGGACTCGCTTATGGCATTCTTTGCGAAGCCTGCGTATGCCGCATATGACTGTCCCTTGATGCGGTATGTGGAATAAAGCGCCGCGCTGGCTGGCGGAAGCGTCACACTCGGTTGCAACGAGAGGACGGACGTCGGCGGGCCTCCGGCGAGCCACAACGCGGTGAGACACGCGCTCACCGAGCCGGTGCAGTTTCCACCCAGGAGCGGTCCATTCACGCTGGCGTTGGAATGAAGGTTTCCGGTGATCGTCACACCAGAAGGCACCGTCACCGCGCCACTGCTGAGCAATGCCTGCGCGATCTTCCATTTCGGCTCTGGTGGGATGATGACCTCAGAACGGACCTGCTGTTTCGCCAGCGCCGACGTGCCCAAACTGTTGCGCACCGTGCTCCTGGCGTCTAAAATGTAGCGATCGGCCGGGGACGAGGCCGTCACGGTCATGTCAACCGTGTCGAGCGTATCGTCTATCGCCACGCCGGTTGCACCGGGATAAAGCCCATTCAAGGGCACGGTGGTCGGCGGATATTGAATGAAATGCCCGGCCAGCGCAATGCCGGACTCGGCGAGATATTGCGCGCGCACGGCCGCATAACGGTTCGTGGCCTGGGTCATCACCGTGCCGTTGGCCGAAACATACGACAGCCCCAAAGCGGTCACCACAGAGGTCACGCCGAGGACAAAGACAAGTATATAACCGCGTCGTTTCATATTCCGCTCGTCCGATGCGCCTATTGCGCCGTGGCCGCTCCCGAATACGGCGAGACCTTGGCCCGCCGGTAGCGCGTCTCCGACCCGGAGGGCGCGGTCCTCGTGCTGCTCGAGAACAGGTAGTCCGCCGGCGCCTTGGGGCTGGCAGTCACGGCATAGTCAGTGGCGTCACTGCCGGTGCCGAGGGTGAATGCCGCCGTCACGACGCGCGTGTCAGTCAGACTCGGGTAGCCGTCGAATTGGCAGGCCTGCACGTTCTCGGCCCATTGCACCGCCACGGCCCCGGTATCGCTGATCATCTGATCGAGTTTCTGGGCCACCTGCATGTCCGTGATCAACACCTCGGTCGTCGCCGCACCGGTGTTTGTGGAATCGGGTTGGCGAAAGAAAATGCCGTCGTCGTCGTCTTCATAAAATATGACGCCCGTCTCCGATAACTGAATCCGATCGTCGCCGTTGGCGTCGTCAATCCACAGCGATACATGCGTCGCCGACACTTCGCCGATGGCGCGGGCCTGTCGAATGGTCGCGCCGATGCGTCCTTCGGCGTAGTAACCGGCCGCGCTGATGGTGCGGACGTTGCGCGACTGCGACGAGGCATTTGAAGCCGCGCTCAGCAGGGTCGCCGCTGCCGCCGACACAAAGGCCGTGATCGCCGCGGCCACCAGCAACTCGATGAGCGTCATGCCGGGACGCGATTGGCTCGCCCGGGCCTGTTGTGCGATGCGGGCCATTTAGTACTCCCTCACCGCGAGGCGATCCAGCCGCGCCATCAGCGCGTCGCCCAGATACACCCGCACCTGAATGCGAACGATGTTGCCTGTGTCCGCCGGATCCTGCTCCGGATAGGTCACGGCCTGCACGGTCGCCACGCGCCAGAATCCGTCCACCGAACTGCTGGAAATGACGGAGCCCTTGTAGTCGCGGGCCTTTTTGTCGCTTTCCGCGTAGCCGTTGAATTGCTTGATGGTGTAATAACCCGACCGGTCGAGTGATCCTCCGGTCGGCGGCGACTTGACGACGGTCGAAGCGACCTCGTCAAAGGGGCGTGCAAGAATCTCTTCCATGAGCGACTGGCCGAGCGAGACCGCCCGCTCCAGTTTCGCGGCTTCCTGGACGTGCTGCATGCCCGCCGCAAACGGCAGCATCGCCACGGAGCCGACAATGGCCACGATCATGGCGGCCATCAGCGATTCCATGATGGAGACCGCCCGCCGCAACGGGACCGCATGTCGTGTGTTGTTGAATTCAGCGCTCATCCTGGTGCTCGCAGCGGGGCGATCGACCCGGCGTCCGCCCGAATCAAACCATACGATCCAACGTCAGGGCCCGCGAATTGAATGAGTCGGGCGTCTGTTTATTGGGACGCGCCGATAATCCCATTCGCGCCGCGAAATTCAATGCCCGATCAAAGCAAGGCCGGAGCACCGGCGGGAGTCCCCGCCGTGCTCCGGCCATCAGGATCGACTGAACTCAAACCACACGTACCGGTCTAAGCAAGAGGTACCAGTGGATGATCAGGTCAATACGTGTTGTGAGCCACACCACCGGTGCTGCCGCCGTCATTGGCCTTGAACTCGCCGGTGGCGACGTCGAAGGACCACGCACCCGTGCCGCCGGGCGCAACGACCGTATTCGTACTCGAGAACGGGTTGTTCGGAATGGCCTGCATGTACGGCCCGTATTTCGGTGTACCGGTGGTCGTACCGTCCGCGTTGGTCTTGGTGGTCATCTGGGCGGTGAAGTTGGCAATGGTCGGCAGGGTGCCGTTGTGCTGAAGCCGGTACAGTTCGATCTGACCGCGCATCGTGGCCAGGTTGGTCTGCAACGAACTGAGCCGGGCATCGGTGCTGGCATCCGAGAACTGCGGAATCACGACGGCCGCCAAAATACCCAGAATGATCACCACGATCAGCAACTCAACGAGCGTAAACGCCTTCTTCTTCATGATCTTCTTCTCCCCCGATTTGTGTGACTTGTTTCATTCGCCGGCCCCCCGGGGCCCGCGAATCGCTCGCCGATCTGAATGGCACCCTCGCCCCCCAGACTGCCGGCGTCGCATCGATCCAGGACGCCTATCGGGAACTCGCCTGCCCGGCATTAGGATCGTGACTTGAATGACATAAAATACCAAAGACCCAACGTCCGCTTACTGCCGCGGCATATCGGTCGTCCGTCGAAGAATTGCATTTTGTCTGATAAGTGATGCGGATGGGGACTATGCCGTCGTCGCGACGTCAAACGTCAACCCTGCGACCGCGGTGCAGCCGATCGCCTCGCCCCGGCCGACCGCGTCCACGCCTTCACCGGTCTTTGCCTTCAGGCCGACCCGATCCACCGATAGTCCGAGCAACTCGGCAACGCTGCCGCGGATGCGCTCCTTGTGCGGCGAGAGTTTTGGGCGCTCAGCATGAATGGTGATGTCTACATTCACGACGCGCAGGCCGCATGCCCCAATGCGGGCCAGCACCGGCGCGAGGAGCCGCCGGCTGTCGGCATCCATCCACTGCGGATCGGTGTCGGGGAACAGTTCGCCGATGTCCGGCTGGGCCGCCGCGCCGAGCAGGGCGTCGATCACCGCGTGCAGCACCACGTCGGCATCGCTGTGGCCCGCCAGCCCGAACGGGCTATCAATCGTCACGCCGCCCAGAATGAGCGCCCGACCCGCCTGCGTGCGGTGCAGGTCGGTGCCGATGCCGACGCGATGGATGTTCAACGGGTCGCTCATCCGGCACGCGTCTCGTCCCACTGGCCGGAAAAGACTTCCGTCGCCGGTCCGGTCATGAACACGTCACCCTCGTCGCCGCTGCCGGCCCATTCGATCTCCAGATCGCCGCCGGGCAGGTGAATCGTCGCCCGACGGTCCAGCAGATTCTCAAGCACGCCCGCCACCAGCACGGCGCACGCCCCCGTGCCGCAGGCCTGAGTGATGCCCGTGCCGCGTTCCCAGGTGCGCATGGCTGCTTCGCTGCGCGATATCTTCTCCGCGACGTGAAAATTCACTCGCTTTGGAAATGCGCGATGGGTCTCAACAATGGGACCGATGTATGACAGTTCAAAAGACGACAGGTGACTGATGAAGGCCACCGCGTGCGGATTACCCATCGATACACACGTCATGTTCAGGGGGGTCGGACCCTCTCCGGCCGAAATCACCATTTGCTGGCGCACGCATCGCGTGCCCTCGCATTTCACCGGAATGCGCTGCGGATCCAGAATCGGCGCCCCCATGTTCACGCGCACGCGCGCGACCTTCCCGGCGTCCATGTAGCACGTCAACCCGAGCACGCCGCGATCGGTCTCGATCTTCAAAAGCCGCGCGTCCCCCTCCCGCGCGCCGGCCGAGATCCCATGATCGATGACATATTTGGCGACGCAGCGCACGCCGTTGCCGCACATCTCGCTCCGCGACCCGTCGGCGTTGTACATCTCCATCCGCGCATCGGCGGCCACACCGGGCCGGGGCGGGGCAATCAGGATGAGCCCATCCGACCCGACTCCGCGATGGCGATCGCTGATCGCCCGGGTGAGCGCGGCCAGATCGACGCGCGTCAGGTCATGCTTGAAGCAATCGACATAGACGTAGTCGTTGCCGAGCCCGTGCATTTTTGTGAATGTAAACATTTTGCTAATCCGGGGCCGCTCCAGGATCATCAATCTCATCCCGACCCTCTCCCTCAAGGGAGAGGGAGTGAGGTGTGTCTCGCTCAACAGATTTGTTGTGGCACCATTCTGATCCCGAAGTCGCGCATCTCATAGATGGTAGTCCCATCCACGGTCAGGAATCCATCCGCCACCAGCAGGGGCGAGGGGCCGTCCTCGCGGTGCGTCACCCACGCCGTCACGTCGACGCGGCGGTTGGTGGGGATGATCTGGCCACGATAGGCCCAGGTGTGGGGTCGCCCGACCGCGATCGCCTCATATCGGTGCGTCGCTGCATGACCCTCGCCCCAGCGCTCCAGTGCATACACCTTGAGCAATTGCAGGAACGACTCCAGCCCCAGCGAGCCGGGCCAGACCGGGTCCTGGTAGAAGTGGGCCTTGAAGAACCAGGCGTCGGGATCAACCGTCGTGACGCCGTGGATGTAGCCGAGGCCCTTCGGACCGCCGTCGGGCAGCAGGGCCTCGATTTGGTCGATCATGCGAAACGCCCGACCCGGCAGTGAAAGCCCCTCCCCAAGTGACGATGGCGTTGTCGTCGATGGTGTGCCACGGCTCTGTGAGCCGTGAGGCCGCGCGGAACGTTTACGCTCGCTCACACCGCTCACAGAGCGGTGGCACCCATCCGCGACGGCCGGTGTGCCACTGGCAGCTCGCAGCCAGTTCGAACGCCCGTCATCGCCCCGGCCCGCGGAGTTCTCCCAATCGGCCGGCTCCGATGAGCCGACATCGGGCAGGTCGAATCGCTTTGCGCTGGTCAGGTCGCTCGCACCCGGCTTGAACAACCGCGCCGCCGCATCGCGAATGCCCACCTGTTTGGCCAGCGCCTCCGACGTGAAGAATCCAAACTGCGTCGTGCCGTCGTAGATCGGGCGTCCGCCGCAGGTCATCCGCATGTCGAAGTCCTGGATGATCATGCCGCCGGCCTCGGACACGCGCGTCATCCGTACGCGCGTCGTCAACATGCCGGAATTCGGAAAGACCTCTTCGTGCAGCGTGGCCGTACCGCCGAGATTGCGAAACTTCAGATCGATTTCGCTGCGCAGGGCTGAGCCGAGGTACGCCGCGAGCCACCCGCACGGCTGCAACGCCGCCTCCAGCAACACCGCGAACGGCATGGTCGGTTGCCGGTTCGCCGCGAAGTACCAGGCATCGGGCGGCACGTCGTACTCGGCCTCAATCCAACCGGACGGCGCCAGTTTCCACGGCGCGGGTTCAACCTCGACGATCCGATCGACGAACGCAAACGGCGGGCCGGGCAGGCGGGCAATTTTTCTTTTGTCGTCAAAAACGCGGTACGGCTCGCCAAACGCCTCCGAGGGCCTGCCGATGGCGAATGCCAGGATGCGGTCGCGATCGTAGATGGCGGGCTTGCGGCCCGGGGCGTGCGGACGGGTGGCACTGTCAATGGCCTCTTGTTGGCAGTGCGACATGGGCGAAAGTTCAGCAATTCGCGCATCCTCACTGCCAAGCAAACGACGCTTGGCAGTGCCACCCTCGGTGCGGCCCGCCCAAATCGCCTCCAACCGCTCGCGCGTCGTGCCGGTCAACTGCAGCGACATGTCGGTCATGCGCACGACCCGGGCACCATCGGCATACATCAACGCGTCGGCGATCACATACGGCTCGGGCCGGTAGCCGATCTCCTTGATCTCAACTTCGTAGGTCACCTTCTTCGTTCGCGGCGTGACCGGTCCGCGGCACTTCAATCCGCTTTGCACGCCGGGGATCGGCTCGTGGGCAATCTCGTCGTGTTCGCCCACCCAGCCGAACCGCATCAGCATCACGCGCAGCGTGTGCACGCAGCACTCGTACATCAGCGTGCCGGGCATGACCATGTCGTCGACAAAGTGACAGGTCAGGAACCAGTCATTCGGATGAATGTCGAGTTCGGCACGAATGAAGCCGAGGCCGAATCGTCCGCCGGCCGGATCGAGATCGACCACGCGATCGAGCAGTTTCATGCGGCCATCGGGCAGTCGCACGGCATGCTTCAACGGCAGGCCTTCAAACGCCGGACCGAAGCACCCGGCGAGATCGCCCCGACGCAAGGCGGACAGGCGCTGGTCGTCATACGATTCCCGGGAGACCGGCACGAACGGCTGCCAGTGTGCGTCGCGTTTACCGGCCTGCTTCGCCTGGTCCTGCGTCGACAGCACGACGCCGCCGGCCGCCGCGACCTCTTCGGCCGTGAAAAAGCCCGCACAACCGTTTCGCATCGTCAACATCGGCCTGCCGTCGATGACGCCGTCGAACTCGAAGAAGAACAGGTACGTCTCACCGCGGCGGACAAACTTATTGATGCGAATGTCGTACACGATCGTCTCGCCGGGCCGCGGCAGACCGCGCTGGAACGTGACCGTTGCATCGAGCAGGCGATATGTGCGCCGGCCTTTCACCGCGAGATCGATGCCAAGGTAGCCCGAGAGGAACAGGTCAGCCTGCCCGGCCTCGACCGTGATGCAGACGGGTGCGCGACCGCCGTCGAGATACCACGCGTCGGCACGGACGTCGTGCTCGGTAACCAGCCGCCCACCGGCCAGCGCGATCGTCTCATCGCCGCAGACCAGCCCTCCGAGCCGCCCCTCCACCGAGACGATGCGATCGACCAGCATGAGCGGTTCATCGGGCAGGCGAACCCGCGCCGGGTAGGCATCCGCCTCGGCGAACATGGGCCCGAGCACGCGGGCGACGGAACCGATTGCGAACTCGAGGCATTGCTCGCGGGTGAACGCGACGGGCGTCGTGTTCTCGGAAGGCTTGCGGGGCGCCTTCCCAACGATCCGTTGAGTGAAGCGGTCCGCGCCTCCTCCGCGCGAGAGCAACTTCGCCTGTGCCGCGACCAGATCGCCCATCGACGCCATGGCGTTCTGCGTGAATCGAAGATAGGCGGCGTGTGCATCGGCCGTCGCGGCTGCCGTCTCGGCGGCGACGGCGGCCCAATTCGCCATGGGCAGGGCGCGCCGGATTCTCCGCTCAACAACCGGCAGGGCCGTCGCGGCGCCGGGTCTCGGTTGACCAACACCTTGACCATCTGTGCGATTCAACAACGCCTCCAGCGGCTTCGGAAGCGGCGGCACCGGCATGACCCGTCGGGTTGGCACCGTGATGCGACGGCCTGGCCCCTCAGATGGCGCCGCCACATGGTCGACAACGCACGTCTCCATTCCATACAGAAAAGTCAGGTCGATCGGCACGCGCTGCGCCGCCAGAATCGCCAGTCCGCGCAGAACCGATTCGAACTCACCCACGCCCTGCTCGGTCAGGGACACGGCGACATGCGGCACGTCGTTCAGGATTCTGCCGATCATCCGCGTACACGAGCCGCCCGGTCCGGCCTCGACGAAGGTGCGAACGCCGTCGTCCCAGGCCCGCCGGATCAACACGGAGAAATCAAAACCGTGAAGGGCCTGGGCGGTGATGGACTCGGCAGCGGCCCGCCGGGTGACGCTGTAGGGGCCGCCGCCCGCGGCACTGTAGAACTGAATATCGACAGGCGCCGTTGTCGGTAGATCGTGCAGTGCGAAATATGCGGATTCGATGCTCCGTGCCGCGTCGCAATGCACGCTCGGCACGCCCGAAATCGGCACGCCGCGCCAGCGCATCTCCGCCATGAATGACTCAACCGCCGACCGCACCCCGCCGATGACGCACTCGCCAGGGGTGTTGACGATGAGCAGGCGCACCAGCGGGCGATCGGCCAGGGCCTGGCGAACGGCCTCCGGCGGCCTGGGCACGACGATCGCCGTCCAATCGACGGCAGTTTCGTTCAGCGACCATGCTTTCCGTACGGCATTGCAGGGGCCCGCCAGATCGGTGTCGAAAAGCGACGACTGCATCAATCGCCGGGTCAGTTCATCGCGATCCGGCCACGCATCCAGGGCCAGCAGTGCGACCGATTCGCCGAGGCTGTAGCCGATCGCCGCATCCGGACGCAGACCCAGCCGCCGCAACAGGTCGGTCATCAGAATTCCATGCGTGACCTGCGCCAGGACCAACTGCCGCACATTCAGTCGCGCGGCTGAATCATCACCGACCGGCTGCGCTGCCGGCATGAACTGATCGGCAAGCCGGTCAGTTCGTGCATCCACTGCCCGCATCAGTTCGGGCCACGCGGACGCGATGCCCCACCCCATGCCGGTGTAGTGATTGCCGGAACCGGGATAGACAAACGCCACGCGACCGGCATGACCGATGGGGTTCGGATTGAAATAGACGCTATTCTGAAATTTCGAATCGACGGCCTGACCCGATACCAGCCGTCTCGCCGCGCCGGCGCGCTCGACCAATTTTCGCGCATCGTCAGCGAGAATGGCGACGGCCAGCCGCGCGCCCCGTCCGCTCCGATGCTCGCCAAACCAGCGGCGGGCGAGCGTTTCGATCGAGTGATGGCCATCCGTCGCGCTGACGATCTGTTCGAGCGATTGCAAGCGGGACAGCAATGCGGCCGTGTCCTGACCGTGAACGATGAACAACGCAGGCGTGCGAGCCCCCATTGGCTGGCGGCGCTCGGTCTCAACCCGCGGCGACGCAGGGTCGGTCGCCTCATCCAGGAGAACATGCACGCAGTTGCCGTCGTAGGTCGTCGTGCTCACCGCCGCCCGGCGCGGACCGTCGGCGCGGTTTCGAAGCCAGGGCTCGCCGCCCAATCGCAGCGCCTGATAGAGACAAAGTGCTGATTGCGCCAGTGCCGCCAGACCCGTGGCCGCTCCGGCGCGGCCGACGACGGGGGCGACAGTTCGTTCCGAGAACTCCAGGGCATCCGCATGGGGGCGACCAGATTCGGGCACTCCTGCGCGCGGCGAAGCATCGCCGCCAATGTCCGCAAACGCGCAACCCTCGACCGCCGCCGGGCCGCCCGTTGCATCGACCATCGCTCGTTCGACGGCCGCACGCCGCGCCGCCTCGCTCACCGGCCGGTCAATGCCGCCGCCGCCGGCCACACCAATGCCGCGAATCACGGCGTAGACTCGATCGCCGTGCGCCTTCGCATCCGAAAGCCGCTTCAAAACCAGCCCAGTCGCACCGTCGCCGGGAGACACCACGGGGTGCGCACCCAATGCGGGCACATCCGCGGCAGATTCGTCGTCAACGATGCGACCGCCCCCTGCTTCCACAGGGGGTTCTGACGCGGCGACGACGTTCAACAGTGCTGCCGCCGCGCGGGGTTCGGCTGCAAGGTCGACGGCGCCGACGATGGCCGCGTCCAGTTCGCCGAGTTGCAACGCGCGCACCGCGCATTCCAACGCGCGCAAGCCCGACGCCGCGTCCGCCGAGACTCCGAAGCAGGGGCCGCCAAGTCCGAACTCGCGTGCGATGCGGCTCGCAATCGTGCCGCCCAGGGCGCCCAGCGTGCGCGTCGCATTGAGCGGCGGCGAGATCGCCTCGCGCATTCGCGAAACCCATTCGTCCAGCGCCGCATCGTCGAGTTCGACGCCCAGCATTTCCGCCCATCGCCGTGCCTGCGTCGGCAGCCACCAGCGCAGATCAAAGTCATTCGTCTGCATGTCCAGGGCGATGCCGATGAACGCGCCCATGCGCGGACGTCGCTCGCGTGACGTGATGCCCGCATCGCGCATGGCCGACGCCACGCTCTGCATCATCAGCAACTGCTGCGGTAGAATCTCCGGGATCTCATGCGGCGGCACGCGAAACTCGCCGATGGCGATGGACAGTTCGTCAATTTGAAGTGGCAATTCATCTGCGAGGTCGTTCCGCGAGTCGGTTGTCTCGGTGCCCCACCCGCCGGGTGCGAAGACCGCCTCCTGAAACGCACGCAGACCGACCCGGCGGCCAAATCGCGCGTCCATGCCGACGATGGCGATGGGTGCCATGCCGACGGCCGTTGCGTCGGGATGCGTGCGACGCGGTGTGTTCGCACGCGCGCCGGGCGAAACAAGGCCGCCAGAAGCCGCGGCCAGGCCACCCGTCGCGCTACGCGTTCTATCAAGTTCCCCACTGCTTGAAGCGGCGGCGCGCAGGTGTTGCTCCACCAGCACATGCGCGTTGATACCGCCGAATCCGAACGCGCTCACCGCCGCCCGGCGCGGACGATCACTTCGCATCGCCCACGCCTGTGGCTCGGTCTGCACGTGAAACGGACCCGAACCCAGCGACGACCGCTCGGCGGCCCTCGCAAAGTTCAACGACGGCGGCAGCACCCCTGCCTCCATCGCGGCAAGCGTCTTGATCAACCCGACCGCCCCCGCACCAGTCAGCAGGTGCCCTACCATCGACTTCACCGACCCGATCGCGCATGCGGCGTTTGCCGGCGCGTCCTGCCACAGCGTCCGCAGGCTCGCAAGTTCGACCGCATCGCCCAGGGGCGTGCCGGTGCCGTGACACTCAATGTGCTCCACATCCTCGGGCCGCCAGCCGGCCGATTCATACGCCTGTCGCATCGCCCGCAACTGCCCTTCGCTGTCGGGCGCGATCAAACTGCCGCCGATGTCGTTCGACAGGCCTATGCCGCGAATGACGCCGTGAATCGGCACACCCTGGGCAATCGCATCGTCCAGCCGGCGCAGCATCACCACGCCCGCGCCCTCGCCGACGACCAGACCATCGGCCCCGGCGTCGAACGGCGCGCATCGGCCGGTTGGCGACAGGCTCTTCAATTGCGAGAAGCCCATCTGTGTATAAAGACAATCCGGACGTGACACGCCGCCGGCCAGCATCGCATCGGCCCGGCCGGCGCGAAGTTCGTCGCAGGCCAGTTTGAGTGCGTACAAACTGGAAGCACAGGCCGCATCCAGCGTGCAACTGCCGCCGCCGAAGCCCATCGCCCGCGCGAGAATCGCCGCAGGAAGCGCGGTGGGAAATGCGTTGAGAGGTTCCGCACCAGCCCTTGCCATGCCCGCGGGGACCATCTGGATCAGAGCGCGCTCGAACGCCCCTCCGACAATCTCCCGGCTCCACGCCGACGAGCCCTCGGATGGAAGCGCGATCGCCGCCAGGATCACGCCGATGCGACTGCGATCAAGCGTTTCGCCGCATCCGGCGCGAAATGCGTCGTGACCGGCATGCAGTGCGAATTGACAAACCGGATCGAGTCGGGCGAACAGATCGGAATCGATGTCCAGACCGTCGAGCGCGAGTTCAAATGGATCGACAAAAAATCCGCGTGTTGAGACAACCTCGTCCGGCCCAGCGATGTCCGGCGTTTTCGCGCGGGCCTTGTCCGGAGGCAGAATCCACCGCCCCGCCGGAACCTCGCGACACAAATCGCGACGCTCGACGATATTCCGCCAGAATGCGGCGACATCGAGCGCCCCGGGCGCGACGATCCCCATCCCCGTCACCGCGATCGGACAGTCTCTCACGAAATCAGCCCCGAGACGTCCCCCACCGCCCGGCCACCCCGGCGAAACGCCGCGCGAAGCGACGCATCCACCGTACACTCGCACCCTTCCAGCACGGCGCAGACGCGGCCGGCGTCATCGCCGATCCAGGCGTCAAACGCCAGGCGTCGGGCGCCGTGGCCGCGCACGACCATCGCCACGTGGGCGTGACCCGCCGGAAATGCGCCGAACTGTCGATATCGCTCGACAAAGTTCGGCAGGCACGGCGCCCCGATTCGATTCTCGCTCCACACGATCGCCAGTTGCATGACCGCATCGATCGCCAGCGGATCGGTCAGCCATCCGCTCCGCGGCGGATCGATCATCCACTCCGACGGCTTCGGACTGGTGCGAACCCGGGCGCGCAGGCCGTCATCGCCGAGGGCCTCTATCCGCTCGATCGCGCGAAACATCGGGCCGTGAAAAAGCACGTCGCGGTAGAGAGCGTCGGCTGATACGGCAGCCCCGGCGCAGATCGCGGGCATCGCCAATCCAGACGAAATGGGTCGATCGACCAGCCGCACACTGGCCCGCGCATGCGTGACTTCCTGTGCCGAAGTCGATTGACTGCGCAATTCGCAATCGACGGTGTAACCGTCCGCGTCACGCCGGGCCCGCGCTGCCATGATCCGCATCGGTCGATGACCCGCGTCCAGCACCAGCCCCTTCAGCACGCGCACGTCCTCCAGTCCGCTGAAATGCAGCCCGGGATTCCCGTGCAGGGCCGCATGCGCAAACCACTCCGCCATCATCGCCATCGGCAGCACCGGCTTGCCGCCGATGACATGCGATCGCATGAACGCGTGGCGCGAGTCGTCCAGCACGCGCGACATCGCCGGAGAAAACGCGCTGTTCGCCGTTCGCGCGAATGGGGTTGCGCGGCGGGATGCGTCGTCAGTCGCCCCCGTACCGACCGGCGCCTCCGCCACTTCCATGTCGACCTCCGTCGAAACGGTTTCGCGATGCACGCCCTCAAACGCTGATCCGACCACGACCTCCACCGCGGCATCGACGCGGGCCAGTTCGTCGGCCAACGCCGCCGCGCCGGCCTCAAGCGGAATGAGCGCCACGCCCCGGTCGGTGAAATGCCGCGCTAGCGCAGGCGTAACCATGCCGCCGGCCCACGGTCCCCAGTTCATCGAAACCACGCGACACTCGGGCCGCGCGACCGCCGCACGTTGTGCGACTTTGTTGAGCACCTCGTTGGCCATCGCGTAATCGACCTGACCGGTGTTGCCCATGCGGGCGCTGGCCGACGAGAAGAGCACGAGGCAGCGCAGGTCGTCGCCCTCAAAGGCGGCGAGCAGGTTTCGCAGGCCGACGACCTTGGTCGAATAGACGGCGTCGAACTGGGCGGCGGTCTTGTCTTCGATGCGCCGATCCTCGAGCACGCCGGCCGCGTGAACGAGACCGCGAATCGGCCCGAGGGTCGAACGAATTTCGGCGAGCGTTGACGTCATCGCAGCCGTGTCGCGCACGTCCGCGGCGCGATAGATCACCCGCGATCCGCACGCCTCCAATCGCGCGATCGTCGCCAGAATTTCGGATTCCGCCTGATGGCGGCGATACTCCGACTGCAATTCGGCCGGCGTCAGCCTGCGGCCGTGCGCCGCCGCGTTCGCGACAATTGCATTCTTGATCGCGGACTCACCCGTGATTCCGCTCAGCCATGCCGGCGCCGTTTCGGGCAATCGCGTACGACCCAGCAACACCAGCGTGGGTTGGTAGCGCCGAGCGATTGCCTCCGCCGATGCCGCCGTCACGCCCCGCGCCCCGCCCGTCAACACCAGCACATCCCCCGGCTTCAGGCACGGTACGCCGATGGGGGTGTCTTCGCTTTCTCGACGCGGCGCCATGTCCAGTCCGCGGCGCCGCGTCGCATCGAGCCCCACTTCCATGGGAACGCTGACCGACATCTCCCGCACAACGGCCGCCGCGATCATCGCGTCTTCATGCCACGCGGGCGATACGTCCAGCGCCCGACATCGAACCTCGGGCCACTCCTGCGCGGCCGTCTTGGTCAGGCCTGCCAACCCGCCCTGCACCGCGTCGAACTCCCCGCCGCGCAGGCCGAAGCCGCCGTCCATCCGCGACACCGTCACCAGCAAGGCCCCGCCGGCCCTGGCCGCCGCACGAAGATCACCCGATGCCCGCTGCACCAGGCCCAGCGCGTGCCGCAAAAATACGTCCGACTCTTCACGGCCGGTCTCGGCCCGCGCGCTGACCGGCGGCGCGAGCACGATCAATCCGCCGACTGGAGGACCGCCCTGGGCAAGTGATTCGGGCTTCGTATCGGCGGAGCGCCGCAACTCGCCCACCTCCTCAAGTTTCACGATCCGAGCCGATACCCCCCGCGCATCCAGGGCCGCGGCCAGCGCGCTGGGGAGTCGCGTGCCGTCATCGGTGATCCAAATGTCGCGATCCGGGGCCAGCGCGAGCGGTCCGTCGCCGATCGGCGGCAGGTCAGTCAGGTTCACCACCCGGCGTGGCGCACCGTCAAGCACGCCAGTCGCCGCGGCGGCATCTTCCGGCATTCGATCATCCACCGGTTCGTCCAGCGACTGTAATGGCGCTTGTGACGCAGCCACCGGCGCGGCCGTCACAACCACCGGCGCGGGCGTTGCTTCACCTGTCGATATTGCGCTGCCCATCCCGGACTGCGCAATCTGCCGCAGAGTTCGCATCGACCCAAGCCGCTCCGGACTGATGCCTGCGAACGCCGGCTCGGTCGCCTCGACCGCCGCGAGAATCTCCACCCGCTTGATCGAATCGATGCCCAGATCGGCTTCGATGTCCATGTCGAGGTCGAGCATCTCGCGCGGGTAGCCTGTCAGCCGCGAAACAACGTTGAGCAGGGTGTCGGATACGTCGACCACCGCTGCGCGGTCGACGTCGGAAGCTACGGGTGTCGAAATATCCGCCGATGCAACAGAGGCCGATGGGCCTGATTCGATTTCAGTGGTCGCGACAGGCTCCGATGCCCTGGCGACTGGCTCGCCGCCCATCAGCGTCAGGATCTGTCGAAGCGTCCGCAGTGCCCCCATCCGCTCCGGTGCAATCGATTGTGCACCGGGCATTCGCTCCTCGATTGCGGCGACGATCTCGACACGCTTGATCGAGTCGATGCCCAGATCGGCCTCAATGTCCATGTCCAATTCGATCATTTCAACCGGGTAACCGGTCTTCTCGCCGACGACCGCGAGCACGAGTTTTTCGAGGTCAGGTGAAGCAGCGGCGGCCACGGAAGGCGGCGCGACGGGCGCGGGAGCCGGGGCGGACACCGACACCGCAGCGGACTTTGCCGCGGGCAAAGCCGTGCGCGATTCAGACGGGATTGGCGATGGCGGCGCGACCACGACCGGCCTTCGATCGACAGGCGTCGCGACCATGGAGGCGGCCACATGAGCGGTCGAATTGCGCGGCGTACCCACCGGAACAACCGTTGGCGAAGCGATCGGAGGGACAACCACGGGCGCGGGCGAAACACGCGTCGACTCAATTGACGCTCCGCCCGACATCGCCTGCATCTGTGCGTCGATCAGTCGGGCAAACGTCTGATGCGCTGCCTCCTGTCCGCGCAGGAACTGCTCATGCGCTGCGGCGGTCTGCTGTTGCAGGGTCTGCATGGCCCGCAGGCCGTCCTGCATCAGGGCCAGCACGTCGGGCGATACCGAATGTTCAACGGGTTCATGCTTTGACACGTCTTCGTATTCCTCAATATCAACGGGCGGAGTTTTTGCTTCTGCCTCCGCAATGGGTTCGAACCGGACGGGACTCGTGATAATGGCTTGACCGGCGAATGCGACGCGTTCCTCATTCAGTGCGCTGCCCCCACCGTGACGATCGGGGCGCAGAGGCAACACCGTCGCCTCTGACGCACTGCGTGGATTTCGATAATTCGCACCAACAAGCGGCATGGTCATCCGCTGCACGCGCGGCGCCGCGACAGGCGTCTCCCATTGTGACAGGTCGACGCCGCGTCCCTCCGCCGACAGCCTCGCCAGCACGCGCGCCAGATCGGCCACGCCGCATCGCCGACCGGCCGAGGCATCCAACGCGATTGCCGTGTGCGGCTGATCCCCGAGAATTGCCTGGACCAGCCCTGTCAGCACCGCCTTCGGTCCGACCTCGACGAACGTCCGAATGCCCGTTTCGTACAGGTGCCAGATCATCTCGATGAACCGCACCGGGCGGACCAGTTGATCCGCCAGCAGATCCCGCGCGGCGTTCTCGTCGCCGGGATACGGACCGGCCGTCGCGCATGCCACGACCGGGACTCGTCGGTCCGCCGGGACGGAGATCGTCGCGTCGCCCAGCGCCCGCCGAAACGGACCGCGCGCCGCCGCCATCATCGGACTGTGAAACGCCCCGCCGACGTTGAGCGGGCGCGTGCGCAATCCGCGCTCTTTCAGATTCGCCGCGGCCTTGGCGAGCGACTCCCGCGGACCGGACAACACGGCCTGCGTCGGGGCGTTTCGATTGGCCAGCACAACATCCAGATTGGCGTCTGCAAGCACCCGCTCGACGACCTCAATCGGACCCTGCACGGCCAGCATCGAACCGCTGCCGTCGGCCGACTCGGACATGATCCGCCCGCGCTGTTGCGACAATCTGTGAAGTGTCGATTCGCCCATGCGGCCCGCCGCGTGCAGCGCCGTGAGTTCGCCGAAACTGTGACCGGCCACGGCGTCGCAGGGCATGCCGAAGCGTCGCAGGACGGCAAGCATTCCGCAGGAAACCGCGCCGAGGGCGGGCTGCGCGACATCAGTCTGTGTCAGCGCCGCGTCCTGGCGGATGCGGGCCTCGTCGTCGAAGACAGATCTTGGAAACACCGCGTCCGCCAGCCCGGTCGCACCCGCCGCCTCGGCCTGCACCAGCGCCGCGCTGATCTCGGGAAAAACGCAGGCCAGATCGCGGCTCATTCCGACGTACTGGCTGCCCTGACCGGGGAAGAGCAGCGCCACGCCGCCATCCGCACTTCCACTGCCGTAGAACACACCCGGCGTGGACCAACCTGGCACGGTGGCTGACGCCGCCAGTTTCTCCCGAGCCTGCGTGATGTGTTTATTGATGTCTGTCGCTGATTCGAGCACCAGAACGAGCCGGTGCCGCGCACCCGAGCGAAACGACGCACGCGAATCAAACGCGATTCTCGCCAGGACGGATGATCCGACGATCTCGGTCCCAATCTCCGCCTGCCATTTCGCCAATTGTATGTCGAGTTCCATCGGCGATTCGGCGCTTGCCGCCAGAATCTCGACCGATCCATCCCATGCCGGCGTCGTCGCCGTTTGCGGCGCCTCTTCCAGCACGACGTGAAAATTGCTCCCGCCGAATCCGAACGAACTCACCCCCGCTCGCCGCGGCCCGCCCGAACGCCCAACCCACGGCCGCGCGTCGGCATTCACATAAAACGGGCTCGCGTCGATATTCATCTTCGCGTTCGGACGCTTCACCTTCAGCGTCGGCGGCAGCACGCGATTCGACAGCGCCAGCGCCGCCTTGATCAGCCCCGCAGCCCCGGCCGCCGCCTTGGTGTGGCCGATCTGGCTTTTCACCGAGCCGATGCCGCACCACGTCCCCTCAGGCCGCGGCTCGCGGAAGACCGTCTGCAGTGCGTCGAACTCCACCGCGTCGCCGACCTTCGTGCCCGTGCCGTGGGCCTCGATCAATTCGACACTTGTCGGACTCACGCCCGCCAGCTTGTATGCATTGCGCAGCGCCCGGGCCTGCCCCGCCGCGAACGGCGCGTAGATGCTCTGCGATCGGCCGTCGCTGCTGCTCCCGATCGCGCGAATGACCGCGTACACCCGGTCGCCGTCGCGCTGCGCATCGGCCAGCCGCTTGAGCACCACCATGCCGATGCCCTCGCCGATGACCGTGCCGTCGCCTTCATCGGAGAACGGCCGCGCATCGCCGGTCGGCGACAGCGCCGGCGTCTTCGAGAAGCACATGAACATGAAGATGTCGTTGAGCGTGTCCACGCCGCCGGTCAACGCCATGTCCGCCCGGCCGGTCGCCAATTCCATTGCGGCGAGATGCACCGCACTCAGGCTGCTGGCGCAGGCCGCATCCACCACACAGTTGGTCCCGCGCAGATTCAGACGATTGGCGATTCTTCCGGCGACCACGTTCCCCAGCAGCCCCGGAAACGAATTCTCCTGCCACGGCACATAACCGTCGGAAATCTTCGCGACGATCCGCTCAACCTGCTCCGCCGGAATGCCCGCTTCCACCAGCGCCTTGCGCCAGATCGGATGCCCCAGCCGCGCCGCCAGCGGCAGCGCCAACTCCAGCGTGCCGGTCACGCCCAAAATGACGCTGCACTTTTCCCGTTCGAACGCGCGGCCGGCCTCACCGTAGCCCGCGTCTTCCATCGCCTGCTTGGCGACGACGAGGCCCAGCAACTGCGCCGTGTCGGTCGCTTCGAGCGCCGTGGGCGGAATGCCGAACTCGATCGGATCAAACGGCGTCGCCGGCAGAAATCCGCCTCGCGCGCAGTAGGTCATGTCCGGCCGCTTGGGGTCGGCGTCGAGGTAGTCGCTCGCCTTCCAATGCGTGGCCGGCACATCGGTGATGCCGTCGCGACCGGTGCGCAGGGAGTGCCAGAATTCCTTGACGTTCCGAGCGTTCGGAAAAAGGCAGCCCATGCCGACGATGGCGATGGGGACTTGCGGCGTCGCCGCGTCATTGGCGGGTGAAATCAATGGACGTCCTCGACGGAGTTAGGATCAGTGTTTTCAAAATGAAACGCACGGAGGGCAAAACCATCGGCGCGGCGCTTCAAATGCGCAATCCGGGCAGGCGATTGCGATGGGACAGTATAGTGGAATTCTGAGGTCCGCCGAAGTGAATTAACCCGTGACGTTTTCAGAGGTTAGGGGCGATAGAGTTGCCGCATTTCGGTTCGGAAGACTCTTGTGGCGTCGAGCTGGATACTTGGGCTCCACAGTTGCGCGTGGCGGAGCGTCATGGGTATCGCGAGTTGAAACTCTGGCCACGATTCAAAGGATCGGCGGGCACACGCTGCGAATCAGGCGGGATTCGGAATTACCGCTGCTTCGCGACGCGATCAAATAATCGTCCCAAATCGAGCTTAAACTTTGGTAGCAAAGGTGTGGTCCATGTGCCTCGCCGGCCCAGTCGCTTTTCCACCCACCGATCACCTTGCCGAGTCAGGAACAGTCCCGATCTCTTCAGTGGATCTACAATCCAGTATTCCTTCACGCCCGCCGCGAGATAGTCACTCGGCTTTTCCTCGTAGTCACGTTTGGCTGACGATGCCGACACCACTTCAATCACGATCTCAGGCATCCAACGGTCCCAAGGCTGTTCCACGCCCTTGGGAGCAGGAGACAGGTAAATCGACAAATCGGGATGCCGTTCTGATTCCCGACCCCACAATTCCATCTTCGCACGATCTCCGCCCGCGTAGTAGCGGACAAGATCGCGGTTCTTGACTTTAAACGCTCTTAGTAATTCGTCTATTTCATCCACCGTCCAGTTGTGGGTCATACCGGGGATGTCGGTCACCTGAATGACTCCATTCGCCAGTTCGTATTGATACCCCGCCGCACCTTTCGCCCGCGCGAACAACTGCAAGGACATTCTCCTGCCGTCGTGTCTCGGCCCCAGCCGCACGGATTCCCAACTACCAGTTCTTTGCTTAGTCGATGGCATTACCGCATGCATTATCAAACTGCCTTCCTCAACAACATCATATCATTGCACCGTTGACAATCCCAGCCAACTCCCGCGCCGGAAGCGCCCGAAACTCCACCGCGCTGGCGGGCACGTCCACGCCCTGTGCCCGAAGCATGTTGACCCGCGTCAGGATGCTGGCGCCAACCAGCAGATTCATTGCCACCAGCGCAACTGTGCGATTCTCCGCTTTCTCCAGCACGCTGCCCTTGGTCCACTCGTTGAACGCCCCCATCGCCGGGCCGCACCACACCTGGTAATCGGCCTTGCGATCGGCGACGCCTGTATTCGCCCAGTCGCTGCTGCGGCCGAGGTACGAGCGGAAGACCAGGGCCATCTTGTGTTTCGGGTCGCTCTCGGCCCGCGCATTTTGCGACGGGTCGCGCTGCTCGAAAAACGCCCGCGTGTCGGCCCAGCACTGCTCCAGCGTGCAGCGGAAGAAGTCGCGCTCCAGCGTCGCCCGCTCCTTCGCCGGCAACTCTTCAAGACTGCCGTATTGCCGATACAGGTCGTACAACTTGCGGCTGCGCACCGCGAACATCGTGCCCCACTTGAGCACCTGCACCTTTACACCCATTTCAAACATGTCCGCCGCCGCCGCCATCGCCACATCTGCCTGTCCGGCATGCGCCAGCATTTCGCGCACCGTCGCACTCGTACCGGCCTCGACGCAGGCCTGATTGATCGAACCGGTCATGACATACGCCGCGCCCATCGCGAATGCCGCCGCCGCCGACGCAGGCGTGCCGATGCCGCCGGCCGCGCCGACCCGAAGCGGACGGTCGTAGCCATGCGTCTTCATCATCTCGTCGCGCAAGGCGAGCATGGTGGGAATCAGCGTCAATGCCGGACGATTGTCGGTGTGTCCGCCGCTGTCGGCCTCGGCGGTGATGTCGTGGGCGATTGGCACGCGCGCCGCCAGGGCCGCCTGCTCCGCCGTGATGCCGCCGCTCTTCACAATCGCCGACAGCATCGCCTCGGGGGCCGGCGCGAAGAACTTCCGCGCGACTTCGGTTCGCGAGACTTTGCCGATCACCTTGTTCGCGCAGACCACGCGGCCATCCGGCCCGCGCGACAGGCCGGCCGCACGATAGCGCACCAGCGGCGGCGTCAGGTCCAGATAGGCCGACGCGTCCACCAGCCGCACGCCCCGTCGCAGATACAAATCGACAATCGCATTCTCCAGGGCCGGCTCGGCCGGGCTGTGAATCAAATTGAATCCGTAGGGCTTGCCGCCGACCGCACCCTGAATGCGGTCGATCGCCTGCTCAACCCGAGCCGGCGTCAGCCCCGCGGCGCCGAAGAAGCCCAGCATGCCGGCCTTCGCCATCGATTCGACGATCGCCTCGGAGCCGATGCCATTGGCCATCGCCCCGGCGCAATATGCATACCGCAGTCCATATTCAGCACGAAACGAACCGTCGCCCAGCGACTCCGGCCGCACCGGCGGAACCAACGCAAGCAGTCGGTGACACGGCGCCCCGCGCGGCGTGGCATCGCCGATCACGCCGTGTCCGCTGGTTGCGTATGCAGCCTCGCCGCTGACGTCAACTACATAGAGATTTTTGTCTATCGCCCGCAAGCCCTCGGCCAGGGGCCCGTCGCCGCGCTGCGCCGGCACATCTTCCTCGATCCACCACCCGATTCCCTCGGCTGATTCGTTCGCATCGGCGCTTGTGGCCCCTCCCGGCGTATTCAGGCTCCGCGCCGTCCGCACACCCAGATCCAGCAGAATGGACGAACCTGCCACCGCCGCGCCAACCGCCAGGGCCGCGCCGGTCCGCGCGGCCTGCGTGGCCCCCTGCACCGCCGCCTTGCCGACCGACAATGCCGCCTGCGCCGTCTCCATCGCCGACGCGATCACGCCGCGCCCCTGCGGATCCCGACTTGTGTCGTTGCTCATCGCCTCACCCCCAGTTGCACCAGTCGCTCGCTGCTCACGCCTGATGACGACGCCACCGCCTGCTTGAGCCCCGGAGGCAGTTGAAACACCGTGTCCTCCTCCACCGTGACGCAATTCTCGACCGCTGTCGCACCCAGGGTCCGCAGCCGCTCGATCACCGCCTGCACCACATTCTCCGGCGTGCTCGCCCCGGCCGTGACGCCGACCACGTTCACCCCCGTCAGCCACGCGGAATCGATGTCCTCCGCCCGGTCGATCAGGTGTCCGCGCAGACCCCGCGCCGTGCCGACTTCCACCAGCCGCGCCGCGTTGCTCGAATTGGGCGAACCGACGACCAGCAGCAGGTCCATTCCCCGCTCGGTCATCACCTTCACAACATCCTGTCGATTTTGCGTGGCATAGCAGATGTCATCCGTCGGCGGCAGTTCAAGGTGCGTGAATCGCTCCCGCAGCGCCCGCAACACACCCGCCGTGTCATCCACGCCCAGCGTCGTCTGGGTCAGCACCATCAACTTGTCGTGCGGCGGCACGACCGCATCGCCCGCCTGCGTCTCATTCTCAATCAAAGTGATGTGATCCGGACTCTCGCCGATGGTGCCGATCACCTCGTCGTGGCCGCGGTGCCCGACCAGCAGGATGTGGTATCCCTGCTTTACGAAGCGATGCACTTCAAGGTGAACCTTGGTCACCAGGGGACAGGTTGCGTCGATCAACCTCAGTGACCGCGCATGGGCCGCATCGAAGACGCTCGGCGCGACGCCATGCGCACTGAGGATGGCCACGCCGCCCGGCGGCACTTCGTCCACCTCCTGCACAAACCGCGCGCCCATGTCGCGCAGACGGCCCACGACATGGCTGTTGTGAACGATTTCGCGGCGCACGTACACCGGCGGGCCATACACCTCCAATGCCAACTCAACGATCTTCACCGCGCGATCGACGCCGGCGCAGAAACCCCTGGGATTCGCAAGCAGTACCTTCATAACATCACACCCATACAGCCGCCCCGAGCACTCAGCATAGCCCGCCTATCCTGCCACGTTCGCCCGGTAACCGGCGAACGCGATGCCTGTATTGCCAGACTGCATGCCCCCATCCGTGGGCCTATCGGTCCATCCTGCCGTAACTTCTTATTATAGCGAACCTTAAGACTACAAGAAAATAGTCTGTTTTGACTTGTGTCGCCCCCCCATGTATCCGAACTTTTCATCACTAACAGGTGTCGCCGGGCACTGAGAGGGGAATAGACCATGGGGCTTACAGTCAACAACCAGAATACGCTGTCCTTGCTCAACATCTTGAACAAGACATCCAACCAGCAATCCGCCAGTTTGCGCCGTCTTGCGACCGGCGTAAACATCAGCCGTGGCGCCGACGACCCGGCCGGACTGATCGCGGTGAACAGTCTGACAGCCGAACTGACCGCCGTCGATGCGGCGATCTCAAACGGCCAGCGCGCCAACTCCGTTCTGTCGACCGCTGACGGTGCGCTGAATGAGCTCACCAGTCTGTTGTCGCAGATTGAATCGCTCGCCGCCTCCAGCACGAGTTCGGGCGGCCTGTCGGCGGCCGAAATCTCCGCCAACCAGTCGCAGATCGACGCGGCGCTGAATTCCATCAACCGCATCGTCTCCAACACGTCATTCAATGGCAAGAGGCTGCTCGACGGATCCCAGTCCATCCGGGCAACGGCCACCGACACCGACATCTCCGACGTCAAGATCTACTCCCGACCGTCCTCGACTGCCTCACAGTCGCTGAACATCAACGTCATCACCGCCGCGACCCGCGCTTCCGCCGTCGTGGCAACCAGCGCCCCGGGCGCCATCACGGCGTCGGAGTTCACCGTCACCGGCCGCCTGGGCACGGCGACCATCACCGCCTCGGACACCGACAACCTCGCCGCCGTCCGTGACAAGATCATCGCCGCCGCCAGCGACACCGGCGTCTCAGCAAGCGTGGTCGGAACCAGCCTCGTGCTTCGGGCCCGCGAATTCGGTGACAGTTCGTTTGTCCAGGCATCGCGTATCAGCGGCGACACCGCCGTGCTCAACGTCGCATATACCGCCGGCACGGACGCGGTCGTCAACGTGAACGGCCAGAAGGCATTTGTCGACGGCTTGAATGTGAACTTCAATACGAACGGCACCAGCGGATCGTTCGTCATCGGCACCGGCGGAAACGTCTCCGCCAGCGCCCAAGGCAGCCTCAGCATCACCGGTGGCGGCCAGACGTTCCAGCTCGGCACGAGCAGCAGCACGCAGGCCACCATCGGCATCACCGGCGTCTTCACGCACCAACTCGGTGACGCCGTCACCGGCTATCTCAACACGCTTCGATCCGGTGGTACCAACGAGTTGAACGCCAACGCGAACAACGCCGTGGCCGTCGCCAAACTCGCCCTCAATCAGGTCGCCACGTTGCAGGGCCGAATCGGCGGATTCCAGAAGTTCCAGGTCGAGACATCAATGAACAGTCTGAATTCGACCAAGTTGGCCCTCACCGAGGCGCGCGGCGCCATCAACGACGTCGATATCGCCAAGGAAACCGCCGAGTTGAGCCGGCAGAACATCCTGCTCCAATCGGCGATCAGCCTGCTGGGCGTCGCGGGACAACAGACCTCTCAGGTTCTCTCACTCCTGCGGTAAGTAAGCCCAAAGCACCCGGGTCTGGTGGGAACTCAGTGACAACGGGGTCGAGGCCGAAAGGTCTCGACCCCGCTGTGCATTTATGCAAAGCGATTACTGGAGTCGTCGCGACGATCCGGAAGTCCGAATTTCTGCCCGGTCTCGCAGGATTTGCATGGGCGGCTGGCTGCCGCTAGCATATTCACCAGTGCTACGGGGCGTAGCTCAGCCTGGCCTAGAGCGTCTGCATGGGGTGCAGAAGGTCGGAAGTTCGAATCTTCTCGCCCCGATTGGTCCTTCAAGTCTTTGAATCAGCGACGGCTACCAACCCGGCCCGCGGCTGGTTTCGTGCTTTGTCGCGATAATCCAGC
>Ga0268299_1000480_pt1 | contig 122764 bp, 94 predicted proteins | sample NOBtaG_FD_193484 | JGI IMG/M metagenome (GOLD analysis project Ga0268299, IMG submission 193484) | Activated sludge microbial communities from bioreactor in Nijmegen, Gelderland, Netherland - NOB reactor | ecosystem: Engineered > Bioreactor > Aerobic > Activated sludge | place: Netherlands...
TAATCGGCGCACTTCTCGTTCCAACAGAAAGAACTGGGAGTTACTAACTCATCACTTTTCAGCTTTTTATCCGGCTTGGTCATATCGCCGGGAATTGTAAATCAACTCAAGTTCGGGAGACGACCGTGAATGGGATGTGAAGCAAGAAAGTGCTATACGAAATTGCGGCTGCAATTCGAATAATTTCCACTTCGTTCCAACTGCAAGCATTCGAGGGAAAGTTATAGATGAAGCTGGAAAGCCGGTGGAAGGGATCCAATTGAATTTACTTTCTGCTCATTGGCAAAACGATCCGGGGGCTGACGAGCCGTTTGATTCTTCGGATATTTGGGACACGACGTCTACCAAAGGTGGGGAATTTACCTTCGAGAATGTTCCTGTTGGCCGTTATCTGGTTGGAGTCAGCTTGGTCAATCCCGATCCTCAATTTTCTTTTTCCAGGACCTTCTATCCTCAAACCTCAGATATAACGCTGGCTGAAGTCATCAGCGTTGAACTAGGCAAAAATATCGGACCGTTGAAGTTGCGCCTAACAAAAAAAGAACAGACTCAAATCATTGAAGGCGTCGTGCTTTGGCCCGATGAGACTCCGGTTGTTGATGCACTCGTTCGGATGTATATGGCTGGTGATTACAGCCGTCGGTGGGACGTCGAAACTGACGACAAAGGTCGCTTCACGCTGAAAGCAGTCAAAGACCGCAGTTACAACATCATGGTTTTTTGGGAGAACGGCAAAAACAAATCTGGCAAGAAAAAGCCCTCCCCATTCGGTTGGGAGTCCGCAGTTTCTACGGAAACACGCATAACGGCCACTGAAGACATCAAAGGGCTGAAATTCATTTTGACCAATCGGCAACTTTAAACACTAATGAACCGATGGGATGCCAAATGGCTGGAACGGCAGAGCCAGTGCGAACTTAATGAACGGCGGTATCCGCTCATTGTTAAGTTTACTGGCAAGCTCACGCCCGGATGCGCGCTGGATGTGGCCTGCGGCGCTGGCCGCCATTCGATTTATCTGGCTGAGCGTGGTTGGCAAGTCACCGCCGTGGATTCTTCTCAGGTCGCCATCGAATTGCTTTCCCAAGCCGCAGTCGAAAAACACCTCTCAATTGATGCACACCTTGCCGATTTGGAAACCGGAGAATTTTTGATCGAACCAGGCAGATATGACTTGATCGTCAATTGTTGCTACTTGCAGCGCGATTTGTTTCCGGCGATCAAAGCCGGAGTCAAAGTCGGCGGTTGTGTATTGGCGGTGATTGCGATGGTGGACGACGATCCGGCGGTGAAGCCGATGAATCCGGCGTTTCTGCTTCAGCCCGGTGAATTACGCGCGCAGTTTGACGGCTGGGAATTGCTGCACTATTCAGAAACCAAATCCGAACAGGGGAAAAGACGAATGGCGGAATTGGTCGCGCGAAAAAATTCCATGCGTTGCAGGAATAAGTAACCGTTTGCAATTGCCTCAATCAACCATCCAGCCCACTCATAACCAACTCCACCAGCGAATCGGCAAAACTCTGATTCAACGGCGCGTGCTCCGCCAGCAATCGGAAATAAACCGGCCCATACAAAGCATCCATCAGAACTGCGGGATTGACCTCCCGGCTGATTTCTCCTCGCTCGATGCCTCGTTTGATGACCTGCTCGGCTTCCATACGGCGCGGTTCGATCCATCTGGTGCGAAAGGCTTCGGCCATTTCTTCATCGAATTGCCCGTTAGCCAGCAGCATTGAAATCTTGCAGCCGAGCGAACCGTTCAATTCCTTGACGAGTTTTCGCATTTGCCTGCGTATGTCTTCGCGCACATTGCCAGTATCTGGAAAGGATATTGACGAAGAAAGGTCTTCAAAAAATGCGTCCAGAACAATGCTCGCCTTGTTCGGCCAGCGCCGGTAAATGGTGGTTTTGCCAACGCCCGCGCGCGCAGCAATTCCTTCTATCGTAGCGCCGTCAAAGCCGATTTCTTCAACCAGTTCGCGCGCGGCCTTCAAAATGTTCTGGTGCGTGACAGGGCAGCGAGGCCGTCCCGGTTGTTTGGCATCACAGGCTTCTTCAAAACTTTCTTCGGCCTTTGCTGAAATTCTGCTTGACACTTCATCATCCCCCACGTATTTTCAAAATCGAAACGTAGCGTATCGTAATTCTCCTTCACGGGCAAGGCCGATGAAGGAGAGGCGATGTAAACAAGACAATACAAAATTGAAGGAAAAAGAGTAACGGAGGAAACAATGAGTACGAAAAAAATTGCGTTGGTCACAGGAGCCAACAAGGGAATAGGGTTTGAAACCGTCCGCCAGTTGGCGGCAAAGGGCGTCACCGTGCTGCTGGGCGCGCGCGACGAAAAACGAGGGACGGAAGCCGCCGAACAATTGAAGAAAGAAGGACTGGATGTGCAGTTTCTGCAACTTGACGTAAACAATGAAGCTTCGCAGGACAGCGCGGCGAAGTTTATCGCTGAAAAATTCGGCAGGCTGGATATTCTGGTCAACAATGCCGGTGTCGCTCTGGATTCGCAGGTTTCCGCATCGCAGGGGACTTTGGAACAGTGGCGCTCGACATTTGAAACCAACGTTTTCAGTCTGGTTTCGCTGACGCAGAAATTGCTGCCGCTGGTCAGAAAGAGCGGCGCCGGACGCATCGTCAATCTGAGCAGCATTCTGGGTTCGTTGACGCTGAACAGCGACCCGAATTCGCCTATTGGCGGATGGGCCAGCGTGACGACCGCTTACGATGCTTCCAAGGCGGCATTGAACATGTTCACAATCCATCTGGCTAACGAACTGAAAAGCTCTTCCATCAAAGTCAACGCCGCGCATCCCGGCTGGGTGAAAACAGAAATGGGCGGCCAGGAAGCTCCGCTGGAAATCGAAGACGGCGCAAAAACCTCTGTTGAATTGGCCTTGCTTGCCAATGATGGGCCGACTGGTGGACATTTCCACATGGGGCAACCGATTCCCTGGTAATTTACCGCGTCATCGAACAATCATTTTTCAAAAAGGACCAAAGCAAATGGAATACAGATTATTTGGCGGTTCCGGTTTGAAAGTTCCCGTGCTGAGTTTCGGCACGGGAACTTTTGGCGGCGGCAACGAATTTTTCAAAGCCTGGGGCAGCAGCGATGTCGCCGAAGCGCGCCGCCTGGTGGACATCTGCCTGGAAGCGGGCGTCAATCTTTTCGACACTGCGAACATTTATTCGCGCGGTTTGTCGGAAGAAATTCTTGGCGAAGCTATTGCCGGTCGGCGCAGCCATGTTTTGATTTCGACCAAAGCGACTTTCGCCATGGGCAACGGCCCGAATGATTTGGGTTCGTCGCGGTTTCACCTGTTGCGTTCGGTCGAAGACAGTCTGCGTCGCCTGAAAACCGATTACATAGACATCTATCACCTGCACGGTTTCGACGCGCTGACGCCAGTAGAAGAAGCCTTGCGGACGTTGGACGACCTGGTGCGCAGCGGCAAGGTGCGTTACATCGCAGCGTCCAATTTTTCCGGCTGGCATTTGATGAAGTCGCTGGCGATTTCGGAAAAATATGGTTGGGAACGATATGTCGCGCATCAGGTGTATTACTCGCTGATTGGGCGCGAATACGAATGGGAGTTGATGCCGCTCGCGCTGGATCAAAAAGTTTCGGCTTTTGTCTGGAGTCCGCTGGGGTGGGGGCGACTGACCGGCAAGATTCGCCGCAATCAACCGCTGCCCGCTGAAAGCAGGTTGCACAAAACTGCCGATTACGGGCCGCAGGTTCCCGATGAATATCTATACAAAGTTGTGGACGCGCTGGACGAAGTGGCCGCCGAAACCGGCAAGACAGTTCCGCAAATCGCGCTCAATTGGTTGTTGCAACGACCAACGGTTGCCAGCGTCATCATCGGCGCGCGCGACGAAAATCAATTACGGCAAAACCTGGGCGCAGTTGGCTGGAATCTGACGACAGAACAGGTAACGAAATTGGACGCGGCCAGCGACCTGACGCCGATTTATCCCTACTGGCATCAACGCCAGTTTGCCAAGCGAAACCCACCGCCAGTCAACCTTGCCGCGAAATAAACCAGGCAGCAAGTTTTTGAGCGGCTCAGTTCATTGCCGTTTGCCGAAGCGCAAATACAGCGCAGGCATCAGAAACAGATTCAGCACGGTTGACGTGAACAATCCGCCGAGAATGACTACGGCCAGCGGATGTTCGATTTCGTGGCCGGGCTTGTTTCCGCCCAACACGATGGGCAATAACGCCAAACCAGTCGCCAAAGCCGTCATCAAAATCGGAGCGAGTCGTTCTTCCGAACCGCGCAGCACCAGATCGGTTCCGAACGATTGCCCTTCTTCGGTTTCCAGGTGGCGGTAATGACTGACCAGCATGATGCCGTTGCGAGCCGCGATGCCCAGCACAGTCACGAATCCAACCAGCGAACCCAGCGAAAGAATTCCTCCGGTCAGCAAAGTCGCAGCGACTCCGCCAATCAGCGCAAACGGCAAACTGACAAAGACCAGCGTCACCAATCGCGCAGAGCGAAAATCCGTATGCAAGAGCAGCAAAATTCCCAGCAGTGACAAGCCAGAGAGCCAGAACAGTCGGTTGCGCGATTGTTGCCGCGCGGCGTATTCGCCCAAAAATTCCGGGTGATAGCCGCGCTCGAATGGCAAAGCTTTGACATTGGTTTCAATCTCGCGGGCGACGCTGCCCAGATCGCGTCCTTTTACGTCGCAAGTCACGTCAATGCGCCGCGAAGCGCCTTCGTGTTGAATGACGTTAGGCGTTGGAACTATTTGAATGTCTGCTACGTCGCCCAGCGGAATGTCTCCGCCGCTGGGCAAGGCAAATCGCAGCCGCCGCAAGGATTCGATGTCGGTTCGCGTGTTCGCCGTTCCCCAAACCACCACATCGTTGATTTGCTGGTTCTGGTATATCTCGCCGACTTTCGTGCCTTTGATCAGAGTTGTCGCTGCGGTTCGCACTGCGCCCGGTGTCAATCCGAAGCGAAACGCTGCATCTGGTTTTACCTTCACTTCCAGTTGCGGAACCAACACTTGTTGTTCGACTTTCAAATTGGTGACTCCCGATACGCCGCCCATGGTTTTGCTGACTTCAGCAGCTTTGTCGCGCAACACGGCCAAATCGGTTCCGTAAATCCGAACCACTATGGAGGCGCCCGCGCCGGTCAAGACTTCCTTGATGCGCTCTTTCAGATAGGTCAGCAAATCGCGCGTCAAGCCCGGATAACCGTCCACGACTTCCTGAACCCTGGCGACAGTCGCTTCATAAGGCACGTTCGGATCAATGCTGATCCACAATTCGGTGAAATTCGGGCCGACGACTTCGTCGGCGACTTCGGCGCGGCCAATGTGCGAACCGAAGTTGCGAACTCCTGGAATCGCGCGCAATTCACGGCTGGCGCGGAGCGTGATGCGATCCATCGCTTCGATGGACGTGCCGGGTTTTTCCACCCAGTGCATCAGGAAATCAGTTTCCTTGAAGTTCGGCAGAAACTCTTCACCCAGCAGCGGAATGACGGCGGCAGTCGCCGTCAAAAAAATCAGAAGCGTGACGGTGGCCAGTCGCCAACGCAGAACCAGTTTGTCCAGCAGCTTGCGATAGCCGCGTTTCAGCCATTGCGTCAGACGAGGTTCGGAAGAGGTTTTGTTGACAGCTTGCGGCAACAACAACAGCGACAATGCCGGGGTCAGCGTCAGCGCGACTCCCAGCGAAGCCAGCACAGCCAGCACGTATGACACAGCCAACGGTCGGAAAAATGATCCCGACAATCCATCCAGAAAAAAGACAGGAACAAACACCAGCACGACGATCAGCGTGGCGTAAACGATTGCGCTGCGGACTTCCAGCGAAGCTTTGAGCACGACGCTCAGCGCCGATTCGGGATGTTCCAGTTCACGGTTCAGCCGCAATCGCCGGACGATGTTTTCCACGTCAATGATGGCGTCGTCCACCACTTCGCCGAGCGCGATCACCAGGCCGGCAATGACCATCGTGTTGATGGTGAAACCGCGATAGTACAGAACCAGCGCCGCCGCCATCAGCGACAGCGGAATCGCCAGCAAACTGATCAGCGCCGTTCGCCATTCAAATAAAAACGCCACCAGCACGACGATCACCAGCAAACAGCCAATCAACAAAGCGCTGCGAAGATTTTTCAGCGCCGTTTCGATAAAGGTCGCCGGGCGGAAAATCGTCGAATCAATTTCTACATCTTTCAAGCCGGGTTTGAGCGCAGCCAGCGCCGCTTCGACGTTTCGCGTCACGTCCAGCGTGTTGCCGTCCGGTTGTTTTTCGACAATCAGCAACAAGCCTGGCCCGTCGTTGATGATCGCATCGCCGATGGGCGGTGGGAAGCCTTCGACGATTTCGGCGACTGCGCCGAGCGGCAATGGCGAACCGTGCCGATACGTCACCGGCACGCGCGCCAAATCGTCAGGCTTTACGACTGTTGCCGGGTGCGTGACGGCCAATCGCTGATTTGGCGTGTCCACAAATCCGCCTGCGCTGACGGCCACGGCATCTCGCGTCGCTTTGAGAACTTCATCGAGCGTAACCCCGTGCGTTCGCAATCGGTCAGGATCAACCAACGCTTGAATCTGGCGGTCGCGCTGTCCCCAGATGGCTACGTTGGCGACGCCGGGAATGGCCATCAATCGTGGGCGAATCGTCCAACGCGCCAACGCGCTCAATTCCATTTGCGACAACTTGTTCGACCAGACGCCGATTTTCAGCGCGCGACTGGTGGAAGAGAGCGGCTGCAAAATAACTGGCGCTTTGGCGACAGCGGGCAGTTGCGGCGCAACCAACCCCAGCCGTTCCTGCACGACTTGCCTGGCGCGCATCAAATCGGCGTCCTGCTCCAAAATCAGCACTACAGACGACAATCCCAACACCGACTTCGACCGCAAGGTTTTCAGTTGTGCCGTGCCGTTCAGCGCATTTTCAATCGGGATGGAAATCAGGCTTTCGACTTCGGCGGTGGAAAGGCCGGGAGCTTCGGTTTGAATTTCGACCAGCGGCGGCGCGAATTCAGGGAACACATCCAGCGGCGTGGTTTGGATGACGCGCACGCCGACGATCATCATCAGAATCGCCAGCGCAACGACAACCAAGCGCAATTTGAGAGAAGTAGAAACGAGCCAGTTCATAGTGTAGGTGTCAGGTGACAGGTGTCAGGTAACAGATGATTGGCGCCAGGACTCAGAAAGCTACTGTAACTGAAACCTGCCACCTGAAACCTGTCACCTACGACCTATTTCCCGGTACTGAATTCCGTGCCGAACAATTCGGCGACTCCGGCGGTGGCGATTTTTGTGCCAATCGCCGGGCCGCGAGCCAGCACGGCTTGCGAGCCAACGACGCGGGCGATTTCGATGCGGCGACGAACGTAAGTTTGCGGCGCGGTGGTTTCGTACACCCAGGCTCCGCCGTTGATGTCGTACACCACCGCCGACCATGGAACGACAAGACTTTCCGTCGAACCCTTCAACGAAAGCGTGACGCCCATTCGCTGTCCCGGTCGTAACGAGCCATCGGCGTTGCCCAGTTCAAAATACAAATCGACAGTGTTGGCCAGCGGATCAGCCGTTGGAGGCGCTTTGATCGGACGCGCCAATCTGGATGTCGAACCGGGAGCATCCGCCAAATTGTGAATGCGAGCGGATTGGTTCGGCGCGAGTTCTCGCAAATCGCCGACGTACACCGGCACGCGAATCCAGACCGAAGACAAATTGGCGATTTCCAGCAGCGGCGCTCCGCTCGTGACGGCCTGGCCGGGATTGGCAAAGACTTTGGTGATAATGCCGTCGCGCGGAGACGTGACCGTCACCTCGTAGTCCGAAGTCAGCGGTTTGCTGTCGAATCTTTCCAATCTAGCGCGCGCGGCTTTCCATTCGTTTTCGGCCAAATCCAATTCTTCGCGCGATTGCTGGACGGATTTTTCGCTTCCTGCCTTGTCGCGCAGCAACTGTTCAGCCCGATTCAACCGGACCCGAGCGGCTTCGACTTTAGTTTGCGCGGCAGTGATGTCGCGTTCGAGTTGCAGTCGCACATCGCGTTCAGGCGAGAGAAACGGCGTTAATCGAAACAGCGCCTGGCCTTTGCGAACGAAGAAGCCGGCAACGGGAGCGCCGGGTGAATTGTCCAAGGTCCCGCCCAACGGAGCTGCGACGCTGGTGGTGCGATCCGGCGGCAGCACGATTTCTCCGGCGAAGCTGCGCGTTTCGGCGACAGTTTGAATTGCGACAGCAGCGGTTTCGATGCCCAATCGCTGTTCAGCTTGCGCAGTCAATTTGATTGTCGCCAGTTCGGTTTCCTTGATGGCGTTTTCGACTTTGGCGGGCAGAACGGATTTGGAAACTTCGGCGGCTTGCGGTTTGGAGCAGCCGAAGAAAGTTAAGGACACAGCGAAAAAGGTGAGTAGCTGGATGATGGACAGGCGCAACGTCTGCGATCCAGCAAGAAATCTATTTTCCAATCAGCCTCCTTCCAATGCTGCGTTCCAGATTGGCGGCAGCGCGCACTTGCGCGGCCTGCAATTCCACTTCTCGCAACTGAGCGTCGGTTTGTCGTTGAGCGGTTTGAAGCACCAGCAGATACGCCACATCTCCAGCAGTGTAGGCACGTTCGGCGCGACGAAGCTCTTCGCGGATTTGTGGTTGCACTGTTGTTCGCCAGCGTTCCAGCGATTGGCGTTCCTGTTCAAGCTGGGCGTAAGCCTGTTGCACTTCCTGCGCGACGCGATGCCGGGCGGCGGCCAGTTGTTTGGCGGCGCGTTCGATCTCGGCTTCGGCTCGGGAAATGGCTCCGCCGTTACGGTTGAAAATTGGCAGGTCAATCATCAAACCCGGCCCTTGTTCGAAACCATTCACGCCCCTGCCGTATTCTTTGGCGATGGCGGAAACGACCAGGATTTTTGACCGTTCCCATTTGGCGCGTTTTCCGGCGGCTTCAATGGCCAGTTCGGCGGCTTTCAATTCGGGGCGAGCTTCGAAGGCTTGTTCGATGAGTTCGTTGACCGGGTTTGCGGCTGAAGCATTGGCAACAAGGACAGACGACACCGAAGAGGTGCCCGCTATCGAAACCGGGGTCAGCGGAAACGATTGTGCGTTGGTTCCAACGCCAAGCAAAGCGTTCAGGCGGATTCGCGCCAGCGAAACATCATTGACGAAACGCCCGGCCTGTTCGGCGGCCAAGCTCGCATCCAGCCGCGAAGCATTCGTTTCCAGTTCGCTGATTTCCCCGGCACGAAATTGTGCGTTGACGATGACGGCGATTTCGTTACGTTCGCGCGCGACTTGCGCGGCAATGCGCGAACGATATTCGGCCAGCAGGGAATCTGCATACGCCAGCCGAACATCCCTGACCAGATCGAGAGCCATTGCTGCCAGCGTTTCTTCGGTTCGATTCAGTTCCAGCCTGGCGGCGGCGACGCGATGCGGGCGTTGCCACAATGCGTCGAACGGCCATAAAGCCAGGGCTTCCAGCACGCGCACGCTGAACGGAAAGATCAGCGTCAGGTTGGGATTCCGCAATTGCCCCGCTTCGATCACGTCAGCGCGAGCCAGGCCGAGCACAGCGAGTTCGGCTTGCAACGCCGGATTGTTCCAAAGCGCAATTGCTATGGCTTCGTCTTCGGATACTCCGTCATCCAACGAAACGCCTTCGGGCAGTGCAAAGGCAACGGGTTTGGTTGCCGGGTTCAACCTGTGTCCGGTGCGAGCTTGGATAGTTTTGGAAACGGTTGCCGATGGCGATTGAGCAAACGTAGAGAGCGAAATCAGTGACAAGAATCCAAAGGTGAACAGGTGTTTCATGGTTCCTTCACAGTTGTTTGAAAAGTTTTGTTTTTCGGATCAACCTGTCGTTGGCAGCGAAACGACGAACGTGCTGCCGGTGTGATCCGAATGCAGTAATTCCAGCGACCCGCCGTGAGTTTCGGCAATCCAGCGGGCAATCGAAAGCCCCAGCCCCGCGCCACCGCCATTGATTTGTTGCGAGCGGGATCTGGCTTGGTCTGCGCGGTAAAAGCGCTCAAAGATGTGCGCTTGTGTTTCGGCAGGAATGCCAATGCCTGTGTCCTTGACGGTGATGAAGTGTCGTGAATCGTTCTGCGACATCTCTACGGAAATGTTGCCGCCGGGCGGAGTGAACTTAATGGCGTTATCCAGAAGGTTCAAAATCATCTGTCGTAACAACTCTTCATCTCCGCAGTACAGAGTTTCTTTGTTTGCCGCGAACTCGACCGTGACGTCGTTGCGTTTGGCCAACATGGCGGCGGCGCTGGAAGTTTCAGCGACTAATTCATCCAGATAAAAATTGCTGAGTCGCAATTCGCGCTTTCCTGCATCGGCGCGAGCCAAAGTGAACATTTCGTCAACGATCCTGGTCAGGCGCGCAGTTTGCCGGTCAACCATGGTCAAAACTTCGCGGTATTCCGATTCGCCGCGCGTCGGCTGTTCCAGTGTGACCGCCGCCGCAGTGCGAATCACTGAAAGCGGCGTTCGCAATTCGTGCGAAGCGTCGGCCATAAATTGTCGCTGCTGGGCGAATGAGGTTTGCAGTCTTTCCAGTAATTCGTTGAAGGTCGAAGCCAGTTGTCCAAGTTCGTCGCGTAGGTTGGCAACCGGCAATCTCTGAGCAAGGTTTTCAGCGCCGATGCGCCGCGCGCTTTCAGACATGGCGACGATTGGCAAAAGACTTTTACGCGCCATAAACCATCCGCCCAATCCGGCCATCGCCAATGCCAGCGGAACCGTCATCAGCAAAATTCTTCGCAAGACTTCCAGTTCTTCAGTAAGTAGTTCAAGCGATTGGCTGACGACGACCACGTAACTTTTGCCTTCGCTGGCAATCGTGACGCGTTGAGTTGCAAGGCGCACGCCGACTGCGTCTTTGTTGCGAAAGTCGGCTTTACCCGGAACAGTCATCAATTGAATGGTTTCGGTTGGAATGAAGCCTGCCGTGGGAAATTCGGCGCGATGATTGTCCGGCAAAGATTTTTCTGAAAGCAGGCGACCTTCCGCATCGAAAATTGCCGCTGCCTGGTTTGGGAAGTAATGCTCGTTGAGCGCGCTATGCACTGCCTGCGATTCGCTTTCGCCTTCGTTAAATTCGTAGACCAGCAACCTCGCAATGCCTTCAGTCGTTGTCTGAACTTCTGCATCAAGGCGTTGGCGCAAATTGCTTTTCGACAAGTGATACACGCCCAGGCTGAAAACAATCAGTGTCAGGGCCAGCACACCCGTGTACCAAAGCGTCAATCTGGTTCTCACCGAATCAAACACTCGATCCTCCGCTTTCGGCAGCCAGCCTGTACCCTTCGCCGCGCAAGGTGCGTATCAGTTTCGGTTCGCGTCCATCATCAATTTTTCGCCGAAGCCGTTGAATATAAACTTCGATCAGATTCGAAAACGGATCGAAGTTTTCGTCCCAGACGTGTTCGGCAATCTCCGAGCGCGAAACGACCTGATTTGCCCGCCGAGCCAGATATTCCAGCAAGGCATATTCCTTGGCTGTGAGTTCGATGAGCTTCGCAGCCCGGCTGATTTCGTGAGAGCGCGTGTCAATTATCAAGTCGGCAATTTCCAGAATTTCCGGCTGCAAGGTGCGTCCTCGCCGAAGCAATGCGCGCAAACGAGCCAGCAATTCATGAAAATCGAAAGGCTTGACCAGATAATCGTCCGCGCCTGCATCCAATCCGGTGATGCGGTCTTGGACATCGTCGCGCGCAGTCAGCATTAACACTGGGACGCTCGATTCAGAGGCGCGTAATTCTCTGCAAACCGCGAATCCATCTTTCAGCGGCAACATAACGTCCAGGACGATCAGGTCATAATTATTGAGGAATACAAGATGAAGCGCTGAGTCGCCGTCTGCCGCCACGTCCACTGCGTAGCTTTGTTCTCGCAAGCCTTTGGCCAGCATTTGCGCGACATCGGGTTCGTCTTCGACCAGCAAAATCCTCACTGTTTTCTCCTGACAGGGTTGGGAACGCGGCGAACGATACCACACGGAATCTAAACCGAAGATAAACGCGGCGTCACAAGTGTAACGATGTTTTTTATTGAACAGGCGTAGTGACATTCCTCGATGGCTGTGGAAAAATCACGACCTACCTGCTGAAACTCATCCTGCGAGGAAATCCGTAAAATGATTCAACTTGAAAATGTGTCGCGCGAATACGGCGACGGCAAAGTCGTGTATGCGCTGGATCACGTCAGTCTGCGCATCGAACGCGGCGAACGCGTTGCCGTGATGGGGCCGTCCGGTTCCGGCAAATCCACATTGCTGAATCTGGTTTGCGGTCTGGACGAACCGACTTTGGGTGAAGTCAGGATTGACGGCCAGAACATCGCTTCGTTGAATGACGACGCAAGAACTAGGCTTCGGCGGGAAAAGATCGGCATAGTGTTTCAGACCTTCAATCTGTTGCCGACGCTGACGGCTCAGGAAAACGTCGCCTTGCCATTGCGATTAAGCGGTATTTCCAAGAGGGAAGCAGACACGCGCGCTTCGTCAATGCTGGGAAAAGTCGGTCTTGGACAAAGAGCAACGCATCGTCCCGATCAAATGTCCGGCGGGGAACGTCAACGCATTGCCATCGCTCGCGCGTTGATTTTCCAGCCGCCGGTTTTGCTGGCCGACGAACCGACCGGAAATCTGGATTCCAAAACCGGCGAAGAGATTCTGGCGTTGTTGGACGACCTGCACCGCGAATTCAACACGACAATCCTGATGGTCACGCACAACGATGAGGCCGCCGGTCATTGCGACCGCGTCATTCGATTGCGTGACGGAAAAGTTGTCAGCGTTTCGCCCGCCAAAGCGCAGACGGCGGAGGTGCATTGATGTTTTCTTCGCTCGCGTTGATTACCTGGAAACAATGGCGTCAGCACAAGCTTCGCACGGTATTGACTTTGCTGGGCATTGCGCTTGGCGTGGCGGTTTTTTTCGGCGTTCGCACCGCCAACCTGACCTTGCTCAGTTCGCTGACGACGACGATTGAAAAGCTTGCCGGAAAGGCTACGCTGCAAATCACCGGCGGCGATTCCGGCTTTCCCGAATCGGTTTGGGAAACGGTCAAGGACACGCCCGGCGTGCGCGTGGCTCAGCCGGTGATCGAAGTCATAGGCAACACGGCCTTCGAGGATCAAAGCAGTTTGATGATCGTTGGGGTGGACATGCTCGGCGACCGCGAATTGCGCGAATACGAGTTTGACGAATCCGACGCTGAAATCGCCGATCCGCTGGTGACGTTGGCGCAACCGGATTCGATTTTGATTTCGCGCAAATTCGCCGACAAGCACAACCTGAAAGACGGTGACAAATTGCCGCTGTTCACTTCGCAGGGGCGCAAGGAATTCACAGTGCGCGGCATTTTCAAACCGCAGGGCATGGGCGAAGTTTTCGACGGCCAGATCGCCGTGATGGACGTATTCAACGCGCAATTCGTCTTCGGGCGCGGCCAGAACATTGACCGCATTGATTTGATGAACGAACCCGAAGTGGATGTGCTGGCTCTGCGGCAGACGCTGCGCGAACGATTGCCCGCTGGCGTTGAAGTGGATCGTCCGGCTTCGCGCGGAACGGGAATCGAAAAAGCCATTTCGGCCATGAGCCTCGGCGCGACCATCGCCAGCTTCATCGCCTTGCTGGTGGGCGTGTTCATCATTTTCAACACCTTCAGCATTTCGGTGAATCAGCGTTGGAAGGAAATCGGCGTGTTGCGCGCGCTTGGCGTCGAACGCGGCAACGTCCAGCGAATGTTTCTCGGCGAAGCCATCTTGATGGGAATCATAGGCAGCGCGCTGGGAATTTTTCTGGGCTACTTTTTGGCCATTGGCGCAGAGCGAATGCTCAGTCAGATTGCCACCCAACTTTTCAGCCAGGTTTCGACGCAACAGCCGCCAGTGTTTCGCTGGGATTATGCGGTGACGGCGTTTGTGATTGGCGTGCTGTCGTCGTTGATCGGAGCCTTGATGCCGTCGCGCGCGGCTTCTCGCCTGAATCCGATTTTGGCGCTGCACAACATTGAAACTCGGCAGCAGGAAGACATTCTCGGAAAACCCAGATTGGTCGCTGGATTTGGATTGGTAGTCATCAGCATGGGATTGATCGGCTTTGCTCCGTCGCGGGTTGGGCTGAATCTACAGTTCGGTTATGCGGCGTTGTTGTTGTTCGGCATGGTGTTGCTGCTGCCAAAGCTGACGCAATGGATAGCCCGTTTGCTGCGTCCGCTGATGGATCGCTTTTTCGGTTCGGAAGGCGTGCTGGCCGTGGATACGATGATCCAATCTCCGCGCCGGACTTCGGCGACGGTCGGAGCCTTGATGGTTGGGTTGATGTTCGTCTTTGCCACGGCGGCTTATGTCCGCAGCTATCAAAAAACGGTTGCCGACTGGATGGATCGCGTAGTCAATTGCGATTTGTTCGTTGCCGCATCGGATCAGGCGCGTTCGCGCACTTACCACTTCAGCGAAGAACTCAGCCAGCGGATCGGAGCTTTGCCCGGCGTCAAACGGATAGAAAACGTTCGATTCCTGTTTCCGGCTTATGCAGACGACACGATTGGAATGGTGGTGCTGGATATGGACGGATGGTTCGCTCGCGTCAAAAACGTGGTCGAACAGGCCGACGAAAACGAGGCGCGCGAAAAAATGATTCGAGGCGAAGGCGTGTTGGTGGCTCGGAACTTTGTCGAACGCTATAAGCTGACTGTTGGCGACCGGTTGAAAATGGCGACTCCGACTGAGCCGTTCGATTATCCAATCGTGGGTGTGATCGAAGATTACACTTCGGAAAAAGGCGCGGTTTTCATGGATCGCCAGCTTTACAAAAAATACTGGAACGATTCGTCTGTGGATATGATCGAAATCAATCTGCATCCGGGCGTAGATAGAGCCGCCGTCAAAACCGAAGTTCAGCGATTGGTGCGCGGCGAACATCGCGCGTTTGTCTACACCAACGAAGAATACAAAAAATGGATCATGGATCTGATCAACGGATTCTTTGCGCTGAGTTACATGCAGATGGCGGTTTCTATCATCATCGCGGCTCTGGGCATTGTGAATGCGTTGATGATTTCGGTCGCCGAGCGTAAACGCGAACTGGGCGTGTTGCGGGCGATTGGCGGATTGCGCGGCCAGATTCGCAAGATGATTTTGCTGGAAGCGGCGGCGATTGCCGTTGTCGGCGTTGCCATAGGAGCCATCGCAGGCTTTCTGAACACCTGGTTCATCGTGCGAACGATGGCGATGATGGTCGGAGGTTGGACGATTCCGTTTTCGTTTTCGCCGGTAATGGTACTGGTGGCCTTGCCGCTGGCGATTGGCATAGCGCTGATTGCCGCCTGGTGGCCTGCGCGCAAAGCCGTTAACCTGAGCGTTGTCGAAGCGATTGGTTATGAGTAAGCGCCGTTGCGAATCAAAGCCATCGGCGTAGAATGAAGGCGTAATTTTCCATTCCGTGAAGAGGAGAATCTGAAATGACGACCAACGAAGCTGTGGCAAAGTTGCCGAGCAAACAGATGATGGAGATAACCGATGAGTTAGGGGCTAAGTTGCATCATCGTTCTGTCTTGGGCGAAGAATTGTCGGAAACCGATAGAGAAATGCTTCAGAGTTGGTATGAAGCGCAGGATCGTTTAGAAGCAGAGCAGCTTGGTTTGGCGTCGCGAAGGCGTTCAGTGACTGAACTTGAAGAGCGAATCAATTCTCTTGTTCAACAGCTCAGTGAAACCATCAGACTGAATAACGAAATTGCCGCCCACAACTCAGCAATGCTTTCTGAAATTGTCGCTTTGCAGAACGTCTTGCCATCATCGCATTCAGCCCCTGTCGCAAGGTAATCAATGATCTCTGAAGAGCTTCGTTATCTCGTCCGCAGTCGCGCCGGTTTCGCCTGTGAATACTGCGGAATCAGCGAAACTGATTCAGGCGGCGAATTGACGATTGACCATTTCAAGCCCAAGAGCAAAGAGGGAACTGACGATCAAGACAACCTTGTTTACTGTTGTCTCCGCTGCAATCTGCACAAACGCGATTTCTGGCCGACTTCTTCTGCCGCCATCCAGTTATGGAATCCTCGCCACGATCCATTTGAAAAACATTTTGTCGTTTCCGAAACCGGAATGCTGGAAGCTTTAACCGATGAGGGCGCGCTATCGCTTAAAATTTTGCGACTCAATCGCCCCTCATTAGTGGAACACCGCCTGATCGAAAAGCAGTTGAAGTCGCTCCTTCGTTTTCTTTTGATTAGCTCCAGAGCCGCTGCTTCGACATACGACTTGCTTACACGTCAATCTGAATTGATTTCTGGTTCGCGTCTGACGCTGGAATCAGGGCAAGCGTCCGCCGCGAAGAATGAGCAAGAGTTTGGCGAGCAATGACGGTGTGTTTGAGTTTCAGGGAATGTAGATGAGTTAGTTGTTGGCCGGAGCGCCGCCGACCAGCGCCAACACTCCGCCGTCCACGTCAATTGTCGTTCCTGTGACGAACGAAGCCGCATCGGACAACAGGAACGCGATGACTTCGGCGACTTCCGCCGGTTGCGCGATGCGGCCAATCGGGTGCATAGCTTTGCAAGCTTCCAAGACGGAATTCGGATTGGGATCGAGCGACATCGTCCAGCGAAACATTGGCGTGTCCACTGTTCCCGGACACACACAATTTACGCGAATACGTTCCGACGAATAATCCACAGCCATCGAACGTGTCAGCCCAAGCAAGGCGTGTTTGCTGGTGACGTAGGCCATCGCGCCGTGTTGAGAAACATGCGATTGCACCGAACCGACGTGGACGATGGAACCTCCGCCGTTTTGCCGCAAATGCGGAATGGCCGCGCGCGACATCAAAAACGCAGCCGTCAGATTCACCGCCATCACTTCATTCCACAATTCCAGCGAAGTCTGTTCGGCGTTGCCGTAACGCTGAATGCCTGCGCTGTTGACTACGGCGTTGAGATGGCCGAACGTCGAAACGGTTTCGGCAACGACGCGGTCGGCTTCTTCTGGAATGGCCAGATTGGCTGGCAGAAAAATTGCGCGGTTGTCTGCATCGTTGAGCGAAGCCAATGCCGCAGCGCCTTGATCGGATTGCACGTCCACGATGGCGACGCGAGCGCCTCGTTGATGCAGCAATTGCGCGGTCGCCAGACCGATGCCGCTGGCGCCGCCGGTAATCAATGCGGAAAGTTGCCTGGAATTGTTCATTGGAGTTGCGGCGATTTGCCTGAAGTCGGCGATAAAGAGATTTGCAGACGCCACAGAGCGAAAGGCTGCGGCATCGGTTATTTCATCAGGTTGATGAGCACGACATCGTTGGCAACGCTGCCCCGCGAACTGGCCAGTTGTTTGCCGTCGTGCGACCAATCGAACCAGAAAATCTGATCGCTGTTGAATTGCGTCAACTGAATGGTTTCGCCCGTTTCGATGATGTGCGCCCAGATGTTGGAAACTCCGCCGCGCGTGCTGACGAAGCTGATTCCCCTGCCATCGGGCAGCCAGCGAACCGGAAACGCCGCGTCGGCTCCGGGCAGATCAATCATTTTTTCAGGCTCTCCGCCATTGATGGGAATGAGCGCGATTTTCCATGGAGTGTTGGATTCCTGCCTGTACCAGCAGGCAATGTGCAGCCCGTCAGGAGAGACAGCAGGCCATTGCGACAGGTGATTGGTCAATTGTTGCGGTTCTCCGCCGTCAATTGGCACTCGCCAGAGCGTAAAGTTCGTCGAAGCCGTGGAGTTGTAAATCACCCACTTGCCGTCCGCCGAAATCGTCGGGAATTCTTCGCTGATCCCGTTGGTCAATTGAATTTGTTCGCCGGTTTCCAAATCGAGCCGGTAAATATGCGAATTGCCCGAACGTGTAGAAACGAACGCGATGTATCGTCCGTCGGGGGAAACCGCTGGATAAATCTCCGCGCGTGTTTCGGCTCCTGTCAGTTGCTGCTGTGCCTGGCCAGACTGCTCCATTATCCAAATGTCCTGACTGCCGCTGGCGCGCGAAATGAACACAATCTGGCCATCCGGCGTCCAGGTCACTCCGCGTTCGCCGCTGCGTTGCCCTATGCCTTCCGTAATTTTCCGTGACTTGGCCGGTTCCGCCAGCGAAGTCAGCCAGACATTGACGTGAGCTTCTGATTGCACCGTAACCAGCGTTTGCGAATCCGCAGTGATGTACATATCGCGATAATCGTTAAGGTCGTTGGTGATTCGCTGCGGCGCGCCTTTGGGATATGGAATGAACCAGATTTGCGTCAGCGAAGAACCCAATTCCATTGCGCCAATCACCAGAGCTTTGCCGTCGCGCGTCCACGAAACCCGCCCAACGTTTGCCCAACGATGCGTAGACAGTGGTTTTTCCTGTCCGGTGGCGACATTGATTTCAGCGACAAACATGTGGCGCGTTCCGGAATTCGATCCTGCCGGACAGGCCAGCGTTTTACCGTCAGGCGACCATTCCAACCCCGTGATGTTGTAAAAATCCGGGCCTTTGCGCGAAGTCAAAATGCGTGTGTTGCTGCCGTCGGCATTGGCCAGAATCAACTGGTCTTCGCCCGCGCCGCGAACGCGACGAATGAAAGCGAGTTGTTTGCTGTCCGGCGAAATGGCGACCGGAGAATCAATGTCGCGCAAAATCTTTCTGGGCGTGCCACCGAGCACAGGAACCTGAAACAATGATTGAATCGGATCGGTGCGTTCCTGTGCGACGAAATAGACGCTGGTTCCGTCGCGCGAAAACGTCAAGCCGCGATAGAAAATATCCGCCGGTTGAACGATCACCACGTTGTTGGAATCCGTCACCTGACGAACCAGCAGACTCTGTTTTCCGGCGTCATTCATGACGTGAACGACGTATTTGCCGTCGGGCGAAATGGCCGCGCGTGTCGCCTTGCCGCTGGTCGTGAAGCGGCGGAATTGCACTGATTGAAACGGAGAAGGAACTGCCGAAGTCCGATTCAAATAAAGATACAGACTGACCCCAACCGCCAACAGCGTCGTGATGACCATGGTGATAAACAGCGGGTTGAGGAATCTGCTTCTCGGCTCTCTGCCGGAAAGATGAGCGAAAATGCCGCTGGATTTGGCCTGGCTGATGACGCCTGTCGCCAGATTCAATTCCTGAGTCGTATTGCCGCTCAACCGGTCGGCTTTGGTCAGATGCTTGTCTTCGTTGTCTTCTACAGACGCCATATTCGAACGGGACAATTCACGTTCGACTTCAATGCGACGTTGAAGTCGTTTGAAATCGTTGAGCATTTCCTTGGCGGTCTGGTAACGCTCTTCGCGGTCTTTGACCAACGCTTTACTGACGATCCATTCCAGCGTGTCCGGCGCGTCGGGCAGGTAATGCGACAACGGCAGCGGATCGGAATTCAGAATTCCCGCAACGATTTCTTTGGGCGAATTACCTGTGAACGGAGCGCGGCCAGTCAGCATTTCGTACAACACTATGCCGAAGCTGAACAGATCGGTTCGCCAATCCACACGCAGTCCGCGCGCCTGTTCGGGCGACATATATTGAGCCGTTCCCATCACCACGCCGGGAACGGTTTGTTTCAGCGAAGTCGCGGGCGGGCCGTAGGTTTCGTGGCCGGTTGAAATCGGCGCGGTTTCGCCCAGCGAAGCATCCAGGCCAGCCTGATTTTGAAATTCGCTGGAATCCAATTGCGCTTCAAACAAGGCGCTTGTCAGGTCAGGGTTGAACGATTCGGTCAATTTCGCCAGGCCGAAATCCAGCATCTTGACGTATCCGTCCGGGCGGATCATCAAATTTTCCGGCTTCAAATCGCGGTGAATGATTCCGGCGTTGTGTGCGGCTGACAGCGCACTGGCGATTTGCGATGCGATTTCCAGAGCTTCGTTGATGGACAATTTTCCGCCCGCCGCTTTTCGCCGAAGCGTTTGGCCTTCGATGAATTCGGTGACGATGAAATGATAATTGCCTGTTTCAGTAGTGGAATGGCCGACTTCAAAAATGGTGATGATGTTCGGATGATTGAGCGACGATGCGGCAAATGCTTCCTGTTCAAATCGGCGCAACCGCTCTTTATCCTGAGTGTAATGCGCTGGTAGGAGTTTGATCGCCACTTTGCGTCCCAGCCGCGTGTCTTGCGCCAGATAAACTTCACCCATTCCCCCCGTGCCAATTGGGGAGAGAATTTGATAACGATCCAGGCGAGTTCCTTCGGCAATCGGCATATCGGTGCAAGTTACGGTTGTTTGAAAGCTTTACGACTCTATCCGAACTCAGGCTTCGGCATCAACCGGGATCAGTGCCTCCGCTTTGCCTTTCTGCTCGTTGACAAAGGCGAGCAGTATCGCTCCGACGACGAAAAACACTGAAATCGCCAGAATCGCCGGGCGCTGACTGCGATAAACTCTGGTCAACTCGCCAAACAAATAAGGCCCCAGAAACGCCAGAGCTTTTCCGGCGATTCCCAGAAACCCGAAAAACTCGGCTGCATTTTGTTTGGGAGTAAACAGCGCCAGCAAGCTGCGCGTCACGGATTGGCACGAACCCATACCGACACCGACGAGCGTAGCAGCAACCCAGAAAGTGGCTTTGTCGTGTGCGCGCCACGCAATCAGCACTGCAACAATCCAGATCGCCAGTGAGATAAAAATCGTTCGCTTCTGTCCGATACGGTCAGCCAGATAACCGAAGGAAAAAGCTCCGGCGGCAGCCACCACGTTCAGGACTATGAACATAAACGTGATTTCCGCCTGCGTGAAGCCTATGGTGGTGACTGCGTACACGGCTGCGAAAATGATTACGGTGACCACGCCGTCGTTGTAAACCAGAAAAGCGATCAGCAATTTGACCAGTTCCCGATAGCGTTTGATCTGGCCAAAAGTCCTTTTCAATTGCTTGAAGCCGACGGTCAGATAATTCTCTCCGGCAGGCAATGGTTTCGGCGTGCTGCGGTCGCGCAGAAACAGAAACGTCGGAATCACTGCCACCGCGTAATACACGGCAACCACCACCGGAATCCATCTGGCTTTTGCAATGTCGGCAGCCGTGGCGTTCGGTTTGATTCCTTCGGCCAAAGGCCCGCACATTGCCACGCAGATCAATCCGCTGAGATAACCGAGCGCCCATTTGATGCCGGAAATTCTTCCGGCATTTTCATCGGTGGAAATCCCGGGCAAAAAGCTGTCAATGAAAATTCCGCCTCCGGCAAATCCCAAATTGGCAATGATGAACAGCGTCATTGCCATGGTCACCATTCCCGGCCCGGCGAAATACAACGAGCCGGTGAAGAAAATGATGGTCAGGGCGCATAGACCCAGAAATTTTTTACGACTTCCCGAAAAGTCCGCAATCGCCCCCAGAATCGGCGCGGTAAGAGCAACCACTACCTCGGAAACGGAAGCCGCCACTCCCCACAAGTAGGTTCCCTGTATGGGATCGCCGACCACAATGTCCTTGAAATAGTTTGCGTAAAACGCCGTGATGATGACCGTCGTAAAGGTGGAATCGGCCACGTCATAAAAACACCATCCAGCGATTTCTTTTTTGGTTACTGGCGGTTGAGGGGGCGGAGTTGGTGTCATAAGCGTTGTTCGGTTGGTTGGCAGTTGATGATTTACGCGGTTAATACGGACCGCGAATGTGTTGCGCGACTTTCTGTTCGTAAAACAATCGAAGCTGGCGATGCAGTTCACCGCTGAGAGGCGGCAAATCCGAAGCGAATGTGTTGTCGGCGACTTGCCGGACTTTTGTTGCTCCGGGAATCACGACCGTCACCGCGTCGTGATCCAGAATCCAGCGCATCGCCATCTGCGCCATCGTCAGACTTTCGGGGACGAATTGGCGGAGTTCGTTGGCCAGTTCAACGCCAAGTTCGAACGGCAGTCCCGCGAAAGTTTCGCCAACGTTGAAAAACTGACCATCACGGTTGTAACTGCGATGGTCGTTTTCGGCAAAGCGGGATTGTTTGGTCAGATTGCCGCCAAGCAAGCCGCTCGCCAACGGCAAGCGAACAATCAACGCGACGGATTTGGCTTTGGCAGTTTCAAGCAAGTTGGCAATCGGTTTTTGCCGAAAGATGTTGAAAATTATCTGCAGCGAAGACAATCCGCCCTGATGCAGACAAAGATGCGCTTCTTCCAGGGATTCAACGCTGGCTCCAAAGCTTTTAATTTTGCCTTCGGCTTGCAGTGTTCTGAGCCAGTCGAAAACTTCGCCTTGTCGCAGGATTTCACTCGGAACGCAGTGAAGCTGCGTCAGGTCGAGCGCATCCACCTGTAAGCGCCGCAATGATTCTTCCGTAGCCGCGCGAATGGTCGTTTCGGTGTAGTTGTCGGGATAAATCCCGCGACGGCCGAGTTTGGTGGCGACGAACAGGTCGGCGTTGGATGATCGTCGGAACTTGCCAATCAGTGTTTCGCTGCGACCGTCACCATAAACGTCCGCCGTGTCGAAAAAATTGACTCCGCAAGCGACGGCCTTCGCCAAAATCTCGAATGCCTGCTGGTCGGAAACTTCGCCCCAATCCGCGCCGAGCTGCCAACAACCCAGCCCAATTTCGGAACAGGCAAAATCCGTGTGATCGAATTTTCTGTAATGCATCTTGAAAGGAAGGCCGAAAGAGAAGGTGCAGAGTCCAAGCTTCCGCTCTTTTTATAGGAAGCCTGAACTCTGAACAAGTCGCTATCGAATGCCGAGCAAGAGGTCAACGACCAACTGATCCAGCTTTTCGTAAGGCAGCCGTTTGCGCGACAAAGCCACACGATCCAAATTTAGATCCTTGATCTGCTTGGCGCGTTCGGGAGTGAATTTGACCGGGATGGGTTCAAAACTCGCGTCCACGGATTTGATTTCGGCCAATAGCGACTGGATATCCGGATCGTCATTGAACTGTTGCGCTTTCTCTTTCAGGATCAGGTACGTGCGCATGCAGCCCGCGGCAAAATCCCACACCCCTTCTTCGTCTTCACTGCGATATGCATGAGCGTCGAAATGGCGCGGCCCGTCATAGGCTTCTTCCAGCAATTTGACCAGGAAGAACATGCCTTTCAGCGATTCCGATCCGAAGCGCAAATCCTGATCGAAACGACAGCCTTTTTGGTCGTTCAAATCAATATGGAAAAGCTTTCCGGATTCTATGGCTTGGGCGACGACGTGATAAAAGTTCAAACCGGCCATGTGTTCGTGGCCGACTTCCGGGTTGACGCCGACCATTTCCGGGTGGTCCAGCGTATTGATGAATCCCAGGTAAGAGCCTGTGGTAGGGAAGTAAATATCGCCGCGCGGTTCATTGGGCTTGGCTTCCATTGCGAATTTATAGCCATAGCCTTGCGAAATTGAGTATTCGCAGAGAAAGTTGATTGCTTCGCGGAACCATTTGATGCCTTCGCGTGCGTCTTTGGCGGCGTCCACTTCTGCGCCTTCGCGCCCGCCCCAGAAAACGTAAATTTTGGCTCCGACCTCTGCGCCCAAATCCATTGAGCGCATGGTTTTCTGGATGGCGTACAAGCGAACTCGCGGATCGCTCGACGTGAACGCGCCGTCTTTGAAAACCGGATCGCCAAACAGATTGGTGGTCGCCATTGGTACAACCATACCGGTGTCACTCAAGGCCTTTTTGAAGTCGCTGACAATTTTGTCACGCTCGGCTGGTGACGCGTTAATCGGAATCAGGTCATTGTCGTGAAAGTTGACGCCATAAGCGCCAAGCCTGGCCAGTCGTTCGACAATAGTGACGGGAGAAATCGGCTGGCGAGTTGGTTCGCCAAAGGGATCTCGTCCGGGATTTCCTACAGTCCACAAACCAAACGTAAATTTATGCTCTTTCCTTGGTTGAAGAGTGCTCATTCATTGCTCCTTCGCAGTTTTCTATCTCGCGTTATTGTGAATTGAAGATCGGTGTAATTCGAGAGGAAAGTGATTGTAGCTGAGTTGCTAAATCCTAGAAAGAGTTTAACGGGGGGCGGGCGTGAAAAAGACAAAAAAGTCCGTCCACGATTGATGAGTTTGCGCCGGTTTATCAACTCATCAATCGTGCTGCGTCGCAGAGAAAACGAAAAGTAATTGAGGAAAAAGGGGGGTGAAAGATCTAGCCTTAAGCCGATTGGGGGTCTGTGTTGGTGAATAGCGCGGCGAAAGTTTCGCGGGCATTTGTTGTTTCCCCTCTGCGGGACTTCAGCCATTCAGTTGTGATCTCAAATGCTGTTCGCGCGGCGTTAGTTTTTTTGCGAAGTTTTTTGTTCTTGCGTGCTTTTTTTAATTGCTCCTGCAATGGAGAATCTTTTTTGATCAATTTAGCTTTCATAAGTCACCTTCCGGGTCCTGACCCAACAAATCTATAGTCAAGATTCAGATAAAAAAGAAAAATGGTTTGACAGCACATAGCTGCAAATGTGTAAGCGCAACGCTCTAAAGAACGTTTCAATCGCTCTCACGAAAGTTACTAACTCAAAACGTCTTGCGCTGGACGATCGGACGCTGAATGTCACGAATCGGATATGGGGCGGAAGAGCTTTTGGGGTAACGAATCTGGGGGGAGCTGCTAACTCCGAACAGGAGTCTAGCACAGGCTTTACAATTTTCGCACACCCTTTTTATATTTAATTCGTTTAAGCTTGCCAACTTACAGTTGCAAGGGGAAAAGAGGCTATTGAAGTTTGGCAGAAGCAAAGCGGCGAAGGAATGTGGTTTGGTGAGTTGCACAGACTCTCGAAACAGGAAATGTTGGGGAGTCAGCATGCTCAGAAAACGTCAGGACGAAAGTTCTGACAGTCGCCTTCGCCGCATCTTGAGATTCTGGTTGGGAAATAATGGAGCGGGAGACGGGATTTGAACCCGCGACTTCAACCTTGGCAAGGTTGCACTCTACCACTGAGTTACTCCCGCTGAAGGAAGCGACTTTTTACCGAAGCAACTGTGTTTTGTCAACGGGGAGATCGAAGAAAATCCATTTGCCAGTCAGAACTTGTCCTCATTCCAATAGCTGTGAGCAAACCGTTCCTCGGAAAAAAATCCCTGAAGCAGGGAAATTTCGGGAGATGAATCAGGAACCGCAACCACAGTGACAACATCGTAGCGGTAAGGCTCTTCCTGCACGGCCATCAGCCGACGGTACAGCCGGGCGGTGCGAATGATCTGCCGCTGTTTTCTACGATCAACCGCCGTTTCCGGGGCGGCAATATCAGTTCGAGTGCGTGTTTTTACTTCGATGAAAGCCAGGACAAAAGGTTTCACTGTTTCATCATAAGCCACGATGTCTATTTCGCCCGTGACTTGTCGCCCTTGCAGGCTGTATCCGATTGGCAAGGTGAAATTAGTAGCGACGATTCGATAGCCGTGCCGCTCAAGATAATCAGCCGACAGCCTTTCACCTCTAGCGCCTAACAGCAAATGAGTCGCGCGCGCCGGTTCCACAGGCAAGCCATTGGTTTTGTCTTGTTGAAGAGTCGGGTTCATTTTGAAGTCACATTTTGAAAATCAGGAGCGATGGGTATACTGCGAATGGTTTCCAATACTCAACTCCAAAAGCTATTTTGTGAAAGGCGTTTTTCGATGATCGCTAAAGAAAGAATGTTTACTCTGTTGTTTCTGCTTTTAGGTTGCGCACAGCTTGCAATCGCTCAAACTCAAAGTCCTCATCAAACCGGTTCAGGCTACATTCCCCAACGGGTTTACGATTCAAAGGAAAAGCAATTTACCGACTTCGAAGCCATGCTGGCCGAACTGTCCAGGTCGGATGTCGTCTTTGTCGGCGAACAACACGATGATCCGGCGACGCATAAATTGGAGCGGGCCATTCTGGATGGCTTGCTTCGGCGCAAAGTCACTGTCACGGTTTCGCTGGAAATGTTCGAGCGCGACGTGCAGCAATCGCTTGATGAATATCTGGCTGGCAAGCTCAGCGAAGAAGCGTTTCTGAAGGTTTCGCGTCCATGGCCACGCTACGCGACTGATTATCGCCCTTTGGTGGAACTGGCGCGAGCGCACAACTGGCCGGTGATTGCCAGCAACATTCCTCGCCGATTGGCTTCGCAGATTTCACGGCAAGGGCTGGAATCCATCAATTCCTTGAATGAAGCTGATCGAAAATACGTCGCCGCGCAGTATCAATGTCCGTTTGATGATTATTTCAAGCGTTTCACTCAGGCGATGAGCAGCCATCCGACCGGGAATGCCAAACCGGATGAGAAGAAAGATGAAAAGAAAGTCGCCGAAGAAAAAGCGATGGTCGAAAAGTTTTATTTCGCGCAATGCCTGAAAGACGAAACGATGGCCGAGGCGATTTCTGCCGCGATTCCGTCAGCGAATGCTGTGCAGCCAAAGAATGTCATAGTTCATTACAACGGCGCCTTTCACAGCGATTACAAACTCGGCACGGCTTCGCGGGTCATACGTCGTTCGCCAAAGGCCAAAGTCAAGATTGTTTCGGTGGTGCCAGTTGATAATCTGGATTCGATCAACACGGACGAATATCGCAAACGAGGCGATTACATCATTTATTGCCTGAAGCCTATGACCTCAAAAGAAGCTGCCAAATAACCGGCGAATGCTGTTGGTAATGGTCACTTGTTCAAATACTCAGCCAGTCCGTTCAGGAACATTTGCACTGACATCATCACCAGCAGCATTCCCATCAACCGTTCCATAGCCGTCAACCCGCGCTGTTTGAGCAGTCGGAAAAACAGCGGCGAAGCCAGAAGAATCGCCGCCGTCACTAACCAGGCCGCGGTCAAGGCCATCACCCAGCTTGTCATCTTTTTGGGCGAAGATTGCGCCATCAACAACAGCGCCGCCAACGTCGAAGGCCCGGCGACCATTGGAATCGCCAGCGGAACGATAAACGGTTCTTCGTCGGTTTGCTCGCCCATGATTCCGCCTTCTTGCGGAAAGATCATTCGAATCGCAATCAGAAACAGGACTATGCCTCCGGCAATGCTGATGGATTCTTGTTTGAGATTCAGGAACTTCAGCAAATGCTGGCCAAGCAGCAAGAAGATCAGCATTACGGAGTAGGCAATGACCAACTCACGAATCAACACCACGCGGCGGCGTTCAGGCGCAACATTTTTGAGCAGGGAAATAAAAACCGGCACGTTGCCCAGGGGGTCCATAATCAGAAACAGCGTGGTGGCTGCGGTAAAGATGTCCATAAAAGTTTGCTCAAAAAAAGAAGGTTAAACTCAGAGAGAGATTAACCATCCTTCTTGAATTGTGACAAGCCTGAGCAGGTAAATGTCAGCACAGGTCGCTTCCAGACTGATTTCCGTCAATTGGCCAATCTCGACAATATTCTGGCGAAAGATTTTTCAGGCGAAAAATTATTTCAGCAAAGAGCGGATTGACTAAGTCGCAAGCTGCCTATAAACATGAGTCATCGTTGTCTTACATTTTGAATCCACACGCTCCCGGGCAATCGGACTGTTTCTACTAAAAACCTTATGCCGCAAGAGACTACTAAGCATCGTGAAGTGCTGGCTGCAATTGAAAGCATCGGCGCAATTGCCGAACTGACTTCACAACATGATGGGCATTACGATTACGAACTCGATCTGGAAGTGATCGTTTACGGGCGCAATTACAACGGCAAAAAAGTCGGGCCGTATGTGCGCTTGTTGACTTATTTGCCGGGCGAAGAAATCGTCCGCGAAGGCGATTGGGGCGGAAATTCGTTTTACATCGTCGTCAATGGCAAAGCCGACGTGCTGTTCGGCAACGGCCAGCAGAAAGTCGCGGAAATTCCCGCCGGAGTTCAGTTCGGTGAAATGTCTGTGCTGGCTGGCGTGCCGCGTTCGGCGACAATTCGCGCTCCCAAGGACGAAAGTGTTCAGGTGTTGGAAGTTCAGCGTCCGGCGTTGCGGTTGCTTCGCAAGTTGCCGAAGTTCGGCGAAGTGCTGGATTCAACCTATCGTCGCAACGGGCGCGCCACCACCATTCAGGATATTGCCGCCGCAACGCAACTCAGCAAAGAAGCCGTCAGCCAGCTTGAAGCGATTTCCCAGTTCAAGGTTTTCGGCAAAAACCACGTGTTGTTTCGCGCGGGCGACCGGATGAAAAACCTGTTTGTGTTGAAATCCGGCTGGGCCAAAGTCACGCCGCGAAATGTCACTCGCCAATTGACGGCGCAGGAAAATCATCCGCGCAACTGGAAGGCGAAAGCCACCGAAGCGTACTTTGGGCCTTCCCATTGTTTCGGCGTCGAAGCCATCACGCGCGACGGCAATTGGGAACAGACCTGCACCTTGATGGGACGCGCCGAAGTTCTGGAAATCACATTGACCGAGCTTCGTAAGCATCCTGAATTGCGCGAAATTCTGTTGCTGGCGTTTACCGGAATGGCTGCGCCGGACAATCCCAACGAAGGCCGTCAACCATTGCCTATTGCCAGGGCGCAGGAATCCCTGATCGAAACCGGATTGGTTGATGCGACCAATCTGCTGGTGATGGACATGGATTTGTGCGTGCGCTGCGGAAATTGTTCGATGGCATGTCATCAGGTTCACGGGCAATCGCGTTTGCTGCGGCGAGGCATTCACGTCGAACGTCCCGTCAAGCTGGAAACGAAATCGGCATTTCAAAGTCTGCTTTCACCGTCGGTTTGCATGCATTGCCAGGACCCTGAATGTCTGACAGGTTGCCCCACCGGAGCCATTGGTCGTTTTCCAGGCGGTCAGGTGGATATTGAACCGAAAAACTGTATCGGGTGCGGAGACTGCGCAACGCAATGTCCGTATAACTCCATTACCATGGTCAGTCGCAAAACTGATCCGCAGCCAGCAGGAAATGTGCTGAAGCGCTGGTTAGACCTTAAACCCGATCCGTTGCCTCCCGCCGTTGAACAAACGGAAGACTTGCTGGCCGTGAAATGCAATCTGTGTCAGAACACGCCCTTGAATCCTCCCGGGGTCAAACGCAAAGCCTACAGTTGCGAAGAAAATTGTCCGACCGGCGCGCTGCTGCGGGTTGACCCACATATCTATTTCGGCGAAATCAAGGAAGCTGAAGGAACGATCTTTCGCGACTCTGCGCCGACCGTCGCGCGTCACACTTCCCACACGGATTTTGGCAAACGGCTGATGCATGGAATTGGGTTGCTGACGACGCTGGCGCTGACCTTGGTGACATTGGCAGGACTGTCCCGATTTGGATTGGAAACACCGCTGCTCGGTTCGTGGCTGGATTTGCGTTGGCTGACGGGCTTTGTCGGCCTTGCCGGCATAGTCGGCGTGATGGCGTATCCGGTTCGCCGCAAGATTTACCGAAAGCGCGCCGGAGCATTACGTTATTGGATGCTGGCGCACAGCTATCTGGGCGTCATTGCTGGAATCGTTTTGCTCTTGCACGGCGGAACGAGTTCCGGCGGAGTGTTGACCACGGCCTTGATGGTTTCCTTTGACCTCGTGATTTTGACGGGATTGTTCGGCATCCTGATTTACTTCATCGCGCCACGAATGCTGACGCGCATCGAAGGGCAGCCGCTGCTGATCGAGGATTTGACCGCTCGGCGCAAGGAATTGAACCACGATCTTGGCGAACTGATGGCCAAAGTGACGCCGAACGTTCGCGTGACGGTTCAACAGCATGTGATTCCTCGCGCTTTGTCGCTTGGGTTTTTACTGCGTCAATACTTGAAACGCGAATCGCTGGACGAAATGCTGGCCACGCTCAAAACCGAATTCGCCGCCATCGGGCAGGGAATGACCGACGGCGAACGCGAACGCTTGCTGAAGGCGGTGGAAATCGCAGCGACGATGCGTCGCGTGGATTCGTTGATCTACCTGCATCAATTGCTGAAACTGTGGCTGGCTCCGCACGTGCTGGTGACTTCGCTGATGCTGGCTCTGATGGTCGTTCACATCATTCAAGTGATCTATTTTCTTGCGCGCTAAGCTATGAACAAATTTGTCATCATCCGAAAAGACCTCAGTCTCGATCCGGCGCTGATCGAAAGCGAAGGGCTGACGATTGGGCGATTGACCGGCAATGATCTGGTGCTGAATCACCCGACGGTTTCGCGCACGCATGCCGGCATCAAGGAAATCAACGGCGATTACTGGATTTTCAATTTGTCGGGAGCCAATGGCACATTGCTCAATGGCGAGTTGGCCGATCAGACCCCGCTGGCGGATGGCGACATCATTCAAATCGGGCCGTTTTTTCTGTTGCCGCGGTATGTTGCCGAAGGATTGATGTTGGAAGTCGAGATGAGCGTCAAGCCGCTGCCGATTGAAGCCACCAGCCCAAGTCCCGGAACCGGAATGTTGCAGGTTCCGCCAGATGCAGGACAGACCGTGCGACTCGATCCCGGCCTGCTGGCCAAGCTGCAACGCGACAAGGTCACGCCACAGGGGACGCGACGATTGTCTGGCACGGGCATGCTGACAGGAATGTTGAAGCCTGTGGATGCTCAGGCGCTGAAAGTGTTCTGGGATAAACGAAAACGCGAAGCGGGAAAGCTGGCCTCCGATTCTCCATTGAAACCGAAGGCAAAGACACGGCTTGGCAAGGCGCAATTCAATTGGGTTCCGACACGCGATCTGCAACAAGCCTGGCCGCGCGCTTTGTTCGGCTGGTCGGTGTTGATCGTCACTGTCTTGTCGGTCGTAGCGATTTTCGCATTCAAGGATGCTTATTCGCCCGGCGCACTTTCGGCGGCGCATGTACGAAGCGATCTTTCGATTTCGCCGGCAATTGCCATCAAACCGAATGCTTCGTCTTGCACGACCTGTCATTCGGTCAATGCTTCGCTCAATCAGAATTGTGCGACCTGCCACACGACCACGGCGTTTCATTCAGAAATTTCCGATAAACATACGCGAGCCGGATTGACCTGCATCGCCTGTCACAGCGAACACCTTGGGCGCGATTTCAGCCCGGCGCTGGTTGCCAATGTCGCCTGCACAAGTTGCCATCGTGACGGCAGCGGTTATATTTCGCCTCTCAGCAACAAGGAATTGCGCACGCCTCACGGCGGAACGTTCGGCTATCCGGTGACGGATGGCCGCTGGACCTGGGGCGGCATTTCGCAAGCCGAATGGACTCGCAAGCAATTACCGGGAGCGGCATCTCAATACAGCACTAAAGAGCAGTTTCATCTGGCTCACGTTGCCGGGCGTCAACAAGGACGCAGCAATTGCACGGATTGCCACGTCGCCGGATTTGTCGGCGACGCCTTGACGCAAGGCGTGCGCGAATCCTGCGCCAGTTGTCACGGAGTGGACTCTTTATCTGCTGAATCTCAGAACGAAAGCGCAAAATCCTTTTTTGCCGACCGGGGCAAACAATTTTTGAGCAAGGCACAGGCCGGTGGTCCGCTGTGTGTCTCTTGTCATTCTCAACATGGCGAAGAAAAGGAACTTCGCGCCAGTCTGCGACGGATGGTTCGGTGAAAGGGTGAAAGGGTGAAGGGGTGAAGGGGTGAAGGGGTGAAGGGGTGAAGGGGTGAGGAAGGTAAGAAGTAGTAGTTGATGATTACCAATGGAGATTTGCTATGAGCAAGATAAAAACAACCCACAAAATTATTGCGGCAAGCTTACTGCTGGTCGTCTGCTGTCTACTGTCAACTGACCACCGTTTACTTCCGACAAGTTCCGCGCAACGCCAACTGAGAATCATTTGTTTTGGCGCGCACCCTGACGATGCTGAAATCGGCGTGTCCGGCACGGCGGCGTTGTGGGCGGCGAAAGGGCATGCTGTAAAACTTGTCGCAGTGACGAATGGCGACATTGGTCATTGGAACGAAGCCGGTGGCCCGCTGGCTCGGCGGCGCAAAATCGAAGTCGAACGTGCCGCGAAAATTCTCGGCACGACCGTCGAAGTGCTGGACAATCACGATGGCGAATTGCTGCCGACGCTGGAAAATCGCAAAACCATCACCAAGCTGATTCGGGAGTGGAAAGCCGACATAGTTATCAGCCATCGCCCGAACGATTACCATCCCGATCATCGCTACACGGGCGTGCTGGTGCAGGACGCGGCGTACATGGTCACTGTGCCGAACTTCGCGCCGGATGTTCCGCATCTGACGAACAACCCAGTGTTTATGTACTTTACCGACCGATTCGAGAAACCGAATCCATTTCAGGCTGACGTGATTGTGGACGTTGATTCAGTGATGGAAAAGAAACTGGATGGTTTGCTAGGCATGGTGTCGCAGTTTTACGAAGGCGGAGCTAACGGGTCGCAGGAACTGATGTCCACTGATCCGGCCAAACAAAAAGAACGCTGGGCAGTGGTTCGCAAACGCTTTGTGGATCGTCAGAAAGCCGTCGCCGACAAATACCGCGCCAGCCTGGAAGAATGGTACGGCAGGGAGCGCGGCTCGAAAGTGCAATACGCCGAAGCTTTTGAAATCTGCGAATATGGTCGCCGACCGGACAAAGCAGAGCTGAAAATCCTGTTTCCTTTTTTCAATTGAAACCTGACCGGGTATGAAAAGATCGCAAATCATCATTACTTTGTTGTTGCTTGCTGTGGTGTTGGTGGCCGCACTCGCTTCAGGATTTTCCAGTGGTTTTGGAGCCTTGCCGCCCGCAGGCTGGTTGGCGGTGGCGGTGTTTGCCGGAGTGGCCGGTCTGGGATTGGTATTTTCGGATACCTTGCGTGGGCGGCGACAGGTGCTGGAAGCGATGGCGGAGTTTGAAATGCTGCCCGCCGAACAGAAGAAAACCATAGTGATGGTCGAATCGCTGGGCGCGGCGCTTGACCATGACGGGCCGCCGTATCCGCATCCGGTTATCAACACGGCGACTTGCATTGGGTGCCACGCTTGCGTGGATGCGTGCCCGCACAGCGTGCTGGCCATCGTCAACGGCAAAGCTACGCCGGTGGCCATCGAACAGTGCATGGAAGACACCAGTTGTCAGGTCGAATGCCCGACCGTTCCCAAATCCTGCATTGTGATCAATACGACCAAGAAAATCCCCGAACGCAAAGTGCCCAATCGCGATCAGCGATTTATGACCAACGTGCCCGGCGTGTATTTGATCGGCGATGTGTCTGGCGTTCCGCTCATCAAAAATGCGATCAACGAAGGCGGCGCGGTGATTGATTTCATCGTCGAAGACCTGAAGCACGAAGGCAAAAACGGCAGCGCCGATTACGATGTCGCAATTATTGGCATCGGTCCGGCAGGATTGTCTGCAACGGCGCTGGCCAAACAGCGTGGGTTGAAATACGTCGCGCTGGAACAGGACAAGGTAGTCGCCACGATTGAGCAAACTTACCAGGCAGGCAAGTACGTCTATTTCAATCCGGTGGACAAACCCGTCAAAGGCGGAATCAATCTGGCCGGAGCGGGTGCGACCAAGGAAGTGATGGTCGGATCGTGGATGGAAACCATCCGATCAAACGGGCTGGTCATCAACGAGTTTGAAAGCTGCAAGAGCGTCAAACCCGCCGGAGACGCAAGGAGCTTTTTCATCGTCGAAACCGAGCAGGAAAAGAACAAACGCAAAATGCATTACAGCGCGCGTCGAGTGATTCTGGCGATTGGCAATCGCGGCACGCCGATGAAACTGGGCGTGCAGGGCGAAGACTCAAAGGTCACTGTCACCGCCACTGAAATGGTCATGCCTGCGTTCTGCAACAAATGCGGCGAAAAGCGTGTCGGCGAATATCGTTTTTGTCAGAACTGCGGCCAGCAATACGTTCCCAAGTTGAAACAGCGTCCGGCGTTTGAAGACGAAAAAGTGAAATACAAGCTGAGCGATCCGAATGATTACAGCGGCAAACACATAGTGGTGGTTGGCGCAGGAAATTCCGCCATCGAAGCGGCTGTGGATTTGGCGGCGTATCGTTCGGATGATGGAACCAAACTGACCGGATGGCGCGACAATACGGTTTCGCTGGTGGTTCGCAGCAATTTCAAAAGCGATCTGAAACTCGGCAACAAGATGATGGTTTACGAATGCATTGACGAAGGAAAAATCACTCCGTATTTCGGACAGACCATCAAGGAGCTTACGCCCGAAGAAGTGATTTTGATGAGCGCACGCGAACGGGATGCGAAAACCGCCAAAGAGACCGTGCGCCTCAAAAACGATTACGTCTTTGCGTTGATCGGCGGCGAAAAGCCGACGCGGTTTCTGGAAAGCATAGGCATCAAAATCGGCTGACGAAAATTACTACGGCTTGTCTTTTTTGACGCGGCCTTTAGAATACGCGCCTTCGCGCATACTCAATCATTTCAACCAACTTCAATGGAGGACTTTTTCAAATGGGAAGAGGCGATTTACGCTCGAAACGTGGAAAGATCAGCAGAGGAACTTCCGGTAAGACTCGCAAAAACCCCAAACAACTGGGCAAAGCCAGACGAGTCAAGAAAGCCGCTGCCAAAGCTGCCAGCGCTGCCAGCGCATAATTTGTGTGGACGCAAAAAAGACCTGCTGTTTTTCGACAGCAGGTCAATTTAGTAAGGAGAGAAAAAAACGCGAGTTCAGTTAATGAATTCGCGGGTTGGTCAAACGTCCTACGGTTTCTTTTTGTCGCCGCCTTTTTTGTCGTCGCGCCCGCCACCACGATCCTTGTCGTTCTTTTCAGGTTGTTTGGGCGGGTCTTTGGGTTTTTCTTTGACCTTTTCAGGCGGTTTGCCTTGCAGATGCCATTCCTGAATCCCAGCCAGTCCAGTCAACGACAACGATGAACTGATTACGAATGCGAATAGTATTTTTTGTAATGCTTTCATTCTAACTTCCCCCTTCTTGCCCAAGCTTCATCAGCTTTCAAAAGGAAACAGCTTTTTTGTCTGCCGGATAAGGGGACGACAATTCCTTTAGCTATAGATCGTCGCTTGCTTGGACGGCGGCGATCTTAACAGAAACGTTCAGGCTCAAAAAACGGCTTGGCGATTGACTCTTTCCAAACCTGTCGCGCCTGCGACGCTTGTCCTTTCAGCAATGCCCGTGCCAGCAAGGTTTTTCCAGCCTTGCGCCGCAAACTCCAATCAATTGAAACGGTTAGTTCGCAACAAATCAGCCTGGTTATTTTTTCCTCTTTTTGGCTCAAGCAAACACTTCACGTTTTGGGATAGCTGATGACGCTAATCGCCTACTGATTTACTCAAATCGTCGGGGGATTGAAACGGCCAGCGTTCGGTCAACCGCGACCAAAGCAGGAAGCAAACGATCCCGAGAATCAACGCAATCAGGCTGCCGATCTTGATCCAGGTGTCCATAGTCAGGTAAATGAACAACCAGCCGATCAGCGCAACGAAACTCGGAACGGGGTAAAACCAGATGCGGTAAGGGCGATGCAGTTGAGGCGCGTTTTTTCTGAGCAACGTCACGGCGATGATCTGCCCGACGAATTGCACCAGAATTCTCAGCGCAATCAACATATCAATTACAGTTCCCAGCGAAAAGAAGCTGCACAGAATGGCAATCGCTCCGATGACCAGCAGAGAGACGTAAGGGAAATTGTGTTTCGGATGCAGTTTGCCGAAGACGTTGAAAAAATATCCGTCGCGTGCAGCCGCATAAGGAATCCGCGAATAACCCAGCAACAAGGCGAAACACGACCCGAACGCCGTCCACAAAATCATCAGCGTCACGACGATGGCAATCGGGCGACCGTATATTCGCTCCATCATTACCGAGACGACAAAATCCGACAGCGGTTTGGTGGTTTCCGCCGGAACGAATTCGCGCCAGGGAATGACGCCGATGATCGAAAGATTGATGAGGATATAGATCAACGCCACGGCTGCGACGCTGATGATGATCGAACGTGGAATCGTGCGACCTGGGTTTTTGACTTCGTCGCCGATGTAGCAGATGTCGTAATAGCCCAGATAATCGTAGACGCCGACGCGCGAAGCTGCGCCGAGTCCAAACAGAAAGCCGGTCGAAAAACTGAACGCTCCCGGAGGAAAGTCGAAGGCCAGTTTCGGATCGAAGTGCATGGCTCCGGTGACGATGACCAGTCCCGTCGTCAGCAAAGTGCCTATCCACAAGCTGACGGTGATTTTGCCGATGTGGGTGATTTGTCTGTAAAGCAGCGCAATGTTTATGGCTCCGATGGCGATGACGATCAGATTTTTCGACGCATCCGGCCAGATGTAATTCAGGTATTGAGCGAAACCGATATAACCCGACGCGATTTCAAACGGCCCGCTGATGATGAATTGCCAGATGAACAAAAACGCCATCAACCGGCCAAAGGTCTTGCTGCCGAATCCTTCGCGCAGATACAGGTAACTGCCGCCCGAACCAGGCATTGCCGCGCCCAGTTCGCTCCAGACCATTCCGTCGGGAATGACTATCAGCACGGCAATCAACCAGCCAAGCATCGCTTGCGGCCCGCCGAGCGCCGTCATCAGCAGCGGAATCGTCAAAAACGGCCCGATGCCTATCATATTGGACATGTTCAAAGCCGTCGCTTGCAGTGTGCCGAAGCTGCGAATCATGTGAGGTTGATTATCTGTAGTTGGTGATTGGTTCATTGTTCATCCAAAAGGTCTAAAAAATTGGTCAAAATGCGTTCAGTGATTCCCCAGATCAATCCTTGTTCGGTCGGATAGGCCGGCCATTTTTGCCATACGTTTTCAATCTGTCGGCGGTATTCGCCAGACGCGCCTTCGCGTTTCAGCCGCCTGACGGAAACCCAGAATGCCGCGGCTACTTCATGACTGAATTGAAAATTCAGTTCGGGCGATGCGATGGCGACCAGCGGCGTGATTTCAATTTGCGGCAGCCTGGGATTTCGCGGTGCGATCAATGGCAATTGGCCTATGAATTCTCCGACGCGATGCAAATCAATCCCGATTTCTTCGTGAGTTTCGCGCGCGGCGGTCGCCATCAAATCTCTGTCGTCGGTTTGAGCGCGTCCGCCCGGCAACGCCAGATTGCCCGACCAAGGGTCGCCTTCGCGTTCGGCGCGTTTGATGATCAGAGCTTCGGCATCGCCGTTCAGTTCACGCAAGATCAACGTGACGGCAGCCTGCGGAATCCGTTCCGGCTCGATTGCCAGCGCATTGAACGACGCCAGACGGGCAGTCAACTGCCGTCGGATATTGTTGAACTCACTCATTGCTTTATTGTGTTGGGTACTTCGGAAGAAAAGCACCCCCAGAATAGTCATGCCTTTCCATCAAGTCAATTTTTCGATTTTCTTGACAGCAGGTGACAGCTAAGTTTTGATGCTGATGCGAATCAATCACCAATCGGAGGTTCACAAATGAATACATCTCGACGGCAACTTTTGCGCGGAAGCGTCAGCTTGGCGGCATCTGCGCTTGCGCCGGAACTTTTGCTCGCCAAACCAAAGCGTGGCTATTCGCATTCGGAAATCGAAGCGCGCCAAAAATCCGGCAAAGGCCTGGCCGGGTTGGCCAAAGCCGATTTGACTACACCATGCTTGCTGCTCGATCTGGATTTGTTCGAAACGAACATTGCGCGAATGGCCGCACACGCCAAAGCTGCTCGCATCAATCTGCGACCTCACGGCAAAACGCATAAATGCCCCGAAGTCGCGCATAGGCAATTGAAAGCCGGAGCCATAGGTTTATGCGTCGCCACCATCCGCGAAGCCGAAGCGATGTCGGCGGCTGGCGTCAAAGGCCTGCTCATTACTTCCGAATTGGTCGGCAAACCGAAAATTGATCGGCTGATGAAATTGCTTCGTCGCGCGCCGGACACAATGGCGGTGGTTGACGATTTCAATCATGCCGGGCAACTCAGCGACGCCGCCATTGCCGCCAAACTCAAACTAGACGTGTTGATGGATGTTGATCCTGCCGGTCGCCGCACGGGAGTTCCGGCTGGTGAATCGGCTGTCAAATTGGCCGAACAGTTGACGAAACTGCCCGGTTTGCGATTGCGCGGCATTCACGGTTATTCCGGCGCATCGGCGCACGTCAATGGTTTTGAAGCTCGCCGCGCTCATTCGACCAAAGTCATGACGCCTGTGCTGGAAACTTTTGCACAACTGAAACGGCTTGGCTTACCGGTGGAAATCATGTCCGGCGGCAGCACAGGCACTTACAACATTGACACCGATCTGAAGGGAATGACCGAGTTGCAGGTCGGTTCTTATGTCTTCATGGACAAGGAATACCGGCTGGTGGGCGGCAAAAACGGCGGTGTATACGAAGACTTCGGCTGCGCGTTGACGGTAATGGGAACCGTCATCAGCAAGGTCTACGACGATCACGCGACGCTTGATTGCGGCATCAAAGCCTTCGCCAAAGATCGCAAATTCGACGCCGACGTGAAAGGCATTACCGGCGTGACATTTTTCGCCAGCAGCGACGAACACGGCACGCTGCTGTTTCAAAATCCGAGCCGCGAAATCAAACTCGGTGACCGCATCGAATTCATTGTCCCGCATTGCGACCCGAACGTGAACCTGTACGACCGCATGTACTGCGTGCGCGGCGAAAATGTTGTTGATGTGTGGCGGACGGTTGGAAGATATGGCGATTGAAATTCAATCGTCGCTCATAAATTTATTGATAGTGAATTTTCGTAACTGCTCAGGCCATCGAATAAGCCGCCAATGAAAGGCGGGAAAATGACGGAACAAACGGAAATAACCGAACAAACGGAAAAAGAGATCGGAAAAATTTCCGTCCATTCCGTTATTTCCGTCTGTTCCGTAATCTCTTTTTCATTACCCCTGAGCAGTTACGAATTTTCTTGTTTTGCTCCGTGTCTCTGAGACCCTGTGGCAGTTTCTGCGACTGTCCTGTCTTGGGTGATTATTCGTGGCGAAGCGCAATCAGCGGATCAACCTGTGCGGCTCGGCGAGCGGGCAGGTAGCAGGCGACAATTGCCGTCAACAGCAACAGGCCGATGATTGAGCCAAACAGCAGCGGATCGGCGCTGCGGACTCCGAAAAGCTGTTCCGCCAACTGGCGTTGCCACGTGTCCGAACCGTAATACTGGCTGGCCATCAATCGTTTCAGTCCGTAAGCCGCCGCCGCGCCGAAGGTCAATCCAATCAGCACGAGTTTCAAACCTTGCCAGACGACCATTCGCAGCACGTTTTCCGGTTGAGCGCCGAGCGCCATGCGAATGCCGATTTCATTGGTTCGCTGCGCGACGGAATACGCCAGCACACCGGACAATCCAATCGCGGCCAAAGCCAATGCCAGCACGCCGAAAAAGCTGAACAACTGCGCGTACAAACGCTCCTGTGCCAGAGCTTCGTGAGAGCGGGCTGTCTGGGAAGCGACTTCGGTGACAGGCAGATTCGCGTCCAGTTCGCGCACTATCTGGCGAACCGCCGCCGTCAAAGCAGTAGGATCGCCCACGGTTCGCAACCCGAAACTCATGCCGCCGAATTCAACCGATTCCTGTTGCCAGGTTCGATACAGCAACGGTTCGATGTCGTCGCGCTGGCTGTTGTATTTGGTGTCGGCGACGATGCCTACGATTTCCATTTCGTCTTTGCTGTCCGTGTCTCTGACCCGTTTGCCCAATGCGTCCTCATTTGGAAAAAACTTCCGCGCAAAGGTCTGATTGACGATGGCGACTGGCAGCGCGTTTTTCGTGTCCTGCGCCATGAAGTTACGCCCGGCCACCAAAGGGATTTGCATCGTGGCGAAATAATTTTCGCGGATGGTTTGCCGGTTAGCGAGGTGGTCGGTGGCGGTTTTTTCCGTTTCGCCTGGAAGCAGAATGTTCGTGTTCCACATTGAATGCGAAATCAGCGGAATGGCTGCAAACGTCGCCGATTGAACGCCGGGCATTCCGTCAAACCGTTCGAAGGCCCGTTGGTAAAACTGCGAAATCTGCTCTCCGCTGTATCCGGCCTGTTTGGGATCGAGCGAGAAGAGCAACAGGTTTTCCTGATTGAAACCCAGATTGACCTTTTGCAGATTGGTCAACGTGCGCAGATATAAACCAGCGCCGACCAGCAACAGCAAAGACAACGCCACCTGGACGACGATCAGGCTTTTGCTCAACCGAGACACGTTGCCGGAACTGCGGCGGCTTTGTTTCAATCCATCCGCCAGATCGGATTTGGTCGCGCGCCAGGCTGGAACCAGGCCGAACAAAATGCCCGTCAGCAAGGATACTCCCACTGTAAACGCCAGCACGCGCCAACTGAGCGCCGGTTCAACGCCTTCGGGCAGAAAGTTGGTGTTGCGATGAGCCATTGCCGCCAACGCGCTTTTGCCCCAATACGCCAGCAGAATTCCTGCCGCTCCGCCTATGGCGGCCAGCAAAACGCTTTCGGTCAGCAATTGTCGAATCAAACGCCAGCGGCCTGCGCCGACCGCCAATCGCACGCTGATTTCAGGGCCGCGCAATGCGGCTCGCGCCAACAACAGATTGGCGACATTGGCGCAGGCAATCAACAACACCAGCGCAACCACCACGAACAAACCGTAAATCGTCCGCGAATACAGCTTGCGAATTTCCATCAATCCGCGCGCGCCTGTTTGGGCGATCAGGTTGGGATAATCTTTTGGTTCAATGTTCACAGGGTCGGTTTCCTTGCGCGGAGGCGGCATCAATTCCAAAGCCGTGTTTTGAAACGCGCCGCTCAAACTGTCGCGCGCGTCGTCAAAAGTCGCGCCGGGTTTCAAACGTCCCATCAAATGAACCCACCAATAACCAGGACGTTTGTCGTTGGTCATGGCGGAATTATTGCCAAGCAGCGCTTTTTCGAATGTCAGCGGCACGGTGACTTCCGGGCGTTGGCTGACCTGCAACGCTCCCTGAAAGCCCGGAGGATTGACGCCAATGATCGTGAACGCTGTTTTGTTCAGTTTCAGTTGCTGGCCGATGACGGAAACGTCGCCGTTGAATCTTTCCAGCCAATATGCGTGGCTGAGCACTACGACCGGGCTTGCTGCCGCAGTGTCATCGGCATCACCGATTGCGCGCCCCAAAATCGGCTGCACGCCCAAGCCGCTGTAATATCCGCCGGATACGACTTGTCCGCGAACGATTTCAGATTGGTTGTTGGCGACCGCTGTCAAACCGTAGAGCGGCGCAAAGGCGAACATGTCGCTGAGCGGACTGTCTTTTGATTCGGCGTGAACCTGTCGCAGCTTTTCCACAACCTCATGGCGAAACATGGATGCCTGTCGCCGGTCGGGGTTATTGCCGCCGATGAAGGTTCCTCGCATTCCTGACGTTCGGAATGCACGACCGGATTCCCATTCAAACAGAACCAATCGTTCAGGCTCTTTAACGGGCAACATTTTCAGCAACACGGTGTCCACCAAACTGAATTGCGCCGTGTTTGCGCCGATGCCCAGCGCCAGTGAAAGCACCGCTACAAGTGTGAACCCTTTGTGCTTGAGCAGCATTCTCCATCCATATCGCAGGTCCTGAAACATGTCTTCCTCCAAACGTTGTCGTTGCAGCCACATCGCATCCCAAAACGCGCCCAGACTGCGTCGCAATAAATCCAGTTTGTTTCGCCAATCGAGTTTGTCCCATTCAGCCAACAGCGTTTCTCGATTGCGTAGTTCGGCTTCCCACTCCTGCCGCCAGTCCGCGCGGAACCGTTGCGGCACGATCAGACCGACAAAGCGAATAAGCCAGAGATGAATCTTGTCGTTTTTCATTCCGCAATCGAATTATTCATCGCGTAGCGCAACCATTGGATCAACTCGGGCGGCACGCCGCGCTGGCAAATATCCCGCAGCGATGGCTACAAAGAATAACAATGCAGTTGCCACGACAATTGTCAGCGGATCATTTGGTTGCAAACCGAAGAGCAGCGTTTTGGCAGTGTTTGTGAGCGCGAGAGAAGCAAGCAGTCCAATGCCGATGCCGATTCCGGCAAGCATCAGCGCTTCGCGTAACACGAGCCACAGCACGTTGCGGCTTTGCGCGCCGAGCGCCATCCGAATGCCGATTTCATTCATTCGTCGCACGACCGCATACGAAAGCACGCCATACAGGCCGATGCAGGCCAGCAGCAGAGCGAGTAAGCCAAAAAATGCGCCCAGTCGTGCGGTCAGTTTTTGTTGCACCAGGGATCGTCCGACGTGATCCGAGAGGCTGACGACTTCGTCTATCGGAAGGTTGAGATTGACTTCGCGGACGGCGCGGCGGACTTGCGAGATAACGCTTTCCGGCGCGCCGACAAAACGGACAACGAAGTTATTGAGCGGGCCGCTGCCTTGCGCGAGTGGGTAATAAGCCGCCGGGCGCAGTTCTTCGGACAGACTCGTGTAGCGCACGTCCTTCACGACGCCGATGATTTCGATTTGTCCGCCCGATTCCGGCCCGCGAATGCCAAAGCGGCGACCAATCGGCGAAACATTCGGGAAAAAGCGTTGCGCCATAGTCTCGCTGACCACCGCCACTTTTTGCGATTTGTCGTTGTCCTGCGCAGTAAAGCCGCGCCCGGCCACCAGCGGAATTCCCATTGCTGCGAAGTAATCAGGGCCAACCACATTGTTTCGCACTGTGCGGCTTCGAGTATCCAAAGCCAACTGTTCTTGTGTATACGCAGAGCCAGTCCATAGCCCCTGATTGAAAACGAGGAATGAAAAGGCTGCGGCCTGCACACCCGGCACAGTTTTCACTTTTTCTTCCACCGCGCGCATCACTTCCGCCAACTGTGCGTCTTTGTAACCTGTGGCAGAAGTGTCAATCCTGAAAAGCAAGGCGTTCTGCGTATTGAATCCTGTCGAAACGTTTTGCAGATTGATGAGCGTGCGCAGGAACAAGCCCGCGCCGACCAGCAACACCAGTGACAACGCTACTTGTCCTACGACCAGCGTTTTGCCAAGAGGGCTTTGCGCTCCGGCCTGCACGGTTCCTTTGCCGCCTTTCAGCGATGCGTTCGGTTCCAGGCGAAGCGCGCGCAACGCCGGAGCAAGACCAAAGATCAGCGCCGAGAACAACGACACGCAGAGCGTAAACGTAAGAATGCGGGCATTCGGCGCGACATCCAGCGGCAAGGCTTCTGCGCCGCTCGACGCCATCAGCACCAGCAATTGACTGCCCCACCACGCCAGCATTACGCCTGCCACTGCGCCGAGCGCGGCCAGCAGCAGGCTTTCCGTCAGCAGTTGCCGCACAATGCGAAAGCGACCTGCCCCCAAGGCCATCCGCACGGCGAATTCTTTTTGCCGCGCGGTAGCACGCGCCAGCAAAAGATTGGCGATGTTCGCGCACGCAATCAGCAGTACCAGTCCAACCACAACCATCAAAACGCGCAGCGATAAGGAAAACTGCTGGCGCAGTTCTGACAAACCTCGTCCGGCAGGCGTCAATTCGATGTGGGCCTGTTGAATGTTGCGCGCTTGTTCTTCCGAAGGTTGCGCGCCAGCCCAATCCTGAAGGTGCTGTTTGAATTGCAGATTGACGGCGGCGTTTGCCTGTTCCATCTGCGCGCCGTTTTGCAGACGCGCAATCAGGTACAAATCTTGAAATTCTCGACGCGCGCGCCCATCCCAATGATTGGGCGGCATCTGCGGTTCCATCGCCATCGGTATCCACAGATTCGGCGATTGCCCGACAGTAGTGCCGAAAAATTCTTTTGCGCCGACGCCGATAATGGTGTACGTCGTTTGATCTATGGTGATGGTTTTGCCTATGGCCGAAGGATCAGCGCCCATCCGCCGCTGCCACCAGCCGTAACTCACAACAGCAACCGGATGGCCGCCCGGAGTAACATCGTCTTCATCAGACAACGTCCGCCCCAAACTAGCCTTGACGCCCAGCACGGAAAAATAATTGCCGGACACCAATTGCACGGATATTTGCTCTGCTTCGGCGCTGGGATTGATTTTGCCATGCACGTTCCAGGGCATGCTCAACACTGCTCCAACATCCGCAAAAACGTCGCGCTGCTGGCGAATCTGCTGATAAAAGGGATAAGAAAACAAATCTGTGCTGCCGCGCGGAAAGCCATTCGTCATCCCAACGTCTTCGCCCTTGCCAAAGAGCGCCAATTTCTCCGGCTCATGCACCGGCAATGATTTCAGCAACACAGCATCCAGCAAGCTGAAAATCGCAGTGTTCGCGCCAATCCCCAGCGCCAGCGAAAGCACGGCAACGGCCGTAAAACCTTTATGCTTGAGCAGCATTCGCACGCCGTAACGCAAATCTTGAAACATGTCTTCCTCCAATCGTTGCGGTTGTAGCCATACAGCATCCCAAAATGCGCCCACACTACGCCGCCACAAATCCAGTTTGGTTTTCCAGTTCAGGTTGTCCCATTCGGACAGCAAGGTTTCGCGGTACCGCAATTCGGCTTCCCACTCCTGCCGCCAGTCCGCGCGGAACCGTTGCGGCACGATCAGACCGACAAAGCGAATCAGCCAGCGCCAGAAACGGAAGTGGGTTGTGTTTGTCGAATCGGCCATTGGTTTCAGTCATGTCGCAAGGCAATCATTGGGTCTACTTTGGTTGCGCGTCGCGCTGGCAGATAACACGCCAGGAAAGCAGTTGCAGCCAGCAGCGCCGTCACGCCAACGAAGGTCAATGGATCAAGCGCGCTCACGCCGAAAAGGAGATTGGCGAGCAGCCGTGTTCCCAATGCGGCTCCAACCAATCCGATCCCGACGCCGATTCCCACCAGCAGCGCGCCTTGCCCGACAATCAGCCTGATGATCTCTTTGGATTCGGCTCCAAGCGCGATGCGAATGCCGATTTCGCGTGTCCGCTGCGTCACTGCGTTGGACATCACGCCAAAGACGCCGATGGCGGCAAGCAGCAATGCCAGCGCGCCAAACGCGCCCAGCGCTGTCGCCGCGACGCGCGCCGGAGCAAGCGGCAATTCCATGTGTTCGAGCATGGTGCGCGCATCGTAAGGCGTCAGGTTTTCGTCCAGCTTGTGGATTTCCTTGCGAATGGTCGCCAGCAGCAGGCGCTGATCGGCTGCGCTGCGGGCAATGAGCGTGAGTTTGTTTGCGTAATTCTGCGCCAGCGGAAGATAGACAAACGGCTCGTTTTTTGTAGCCAGGCTGGAGTATTTGCCGTTTTGCGCGACGCCGATGACTTCGATCCAGTTCCCAGCGGCTGCGCCTGAAAAGCTGAACCGTTTGCCGATTGGGTTTTCTACAGGCCAGAAGCGGCGCGCGAAGGCTTCGTTGACAATGGCTACCAAAGGGCTTGAAGCGTTGTCCTGCGCGGTGAAATCGCGTCCCTGCAACAGGCGCGTTTCCATTGTGCGGAAGTAATCAATGCTGATGGAGGTCGTCAACACAATCGGCGCTTGTGTCGCGGTCTTCGGTTCATTGCCCTGAATGAAGACGCCTTTCCCACCGCCTTCGCCGGAGGTAAGCGGCGCGTGCGTGGTCAGCGCGGCTGACTGAAGTCCAGGCAGGCTGCGCACTCGTTCAAGCGCCTGTCGCTGAAACTCGCTGCCACGCTCACGATTGTACTTTTGCACATCCAGATCGAAGGAAACTTCGACGGCCTGTTTGGGATTGAAACCGGGATCAATCTGCTGCGCGCGTTGCAATCCGCGCAACACCAGCCCCGCGCACAACAGCAACACGAGCGAGAGCGACATTTGCGCCACCACCAACATGTTGCGCAAACGCGAGCGACGATAACCGCCAAGCGTGGATTCGTTTTTCAGCGCCGGGAGCAAATCAGGTCGCGTAGCCTGCAACGCAGGAAGCAAACCCAAAAGCGCGCCGGTCAGCAGTGACAGCGCAAGCGTAAAGACCCATACGCGCCAGTCCATCTGCAATTCGATCTGCGTAAACCCAAAAATTACCGGCAGCTTGAACTTCACAATTTCGACTGCGCCGTAAGCGAGCGCCAGACCGAGCGCGCTGCCCAGCAACGCCAGCAGCACGCTTTCAGTCAATAACTGCCGCAACACCCGCATCCGCCCAGCGCCCAGCGCTAATCGAATGGCAATTTCTTTGTGACGTTCGGACGCGCGCGCCAGCAGCATGTTCACCAGATTCGTGCATGCCAGCAGCAACACCAGCACGACTACTCCCATCGCCACTGCGGTAAAACGCAAGACCATTGGCCGCATCGCCGCGCCGAACAAACCCGGCTGGCTAAGCACCACGATCTGTCCCTTGTCTGCTTGTGGATACTCGCGCGCGATTTGCGCCGCAATCAGATTGAGATCGCTTTCGGCTTGCGCCCAACTCACCCCTTCTTTCAATCGCCCGATTGTCCCCACGGGAGCCGTGCGCCCTTTGATAGGGCCGCGGCCCAATTCAAGTCCCGGTTTCATCATCATGGGGAACCAGAGTTCCGGCGTGGATGCCAGTTCCGTGCCGTTGAATCCCTTTGGCGCAACGCCAATGACCGTAAATTTGCGCCCGCTGATGAGCAAATCACGGCCAACGATCTGCGGATCAGCGCCGAACCGCTGCTGCCAGCATTGGTAACTCAGCACCACGATGGGATGTCCGCCGGGAGTAACATCGTCTTCCGGCGTAATCACACGACCAAGCGCCGCGCCGACGCCCAACAGACTGAAATAATTTCCAGTCACGTGCAGTCCCAAAATCCGCTCGTTGACTCCGTTATTGCTCAGACCTACCTGCGCCATGCCCATCGCAGCCAGACCTTCCAGCGATTGGTTACGGTCGCGGTAATCTGTGTATTCGGGGTAACCAATCAGCGGAAAGACCCCTTGTCCTGGAGCGCCGAAATTGAGCGTCACAACCTGCTCCGGCTGCGCAATCGGCAAAGGGCGCAACAAGACTGTGTTCACCAAACTGAAAATCGCCGTGTTCGCGCCGATCCCCAATCCGAGCGTCAGCACGGCAATAAAGGTAAAGCCGGGCTTCTTCATCAACATTCGCACGCCGTAGCGCAAGTCTTGAAACATTTCGTCCTCCGTCCTTCTCGGTTGCAGCAGCAGCGCATCCCAAAACGCGCCCAGGCTGCGGCGTAGTAAATCCAGTTTGTTTCGGCGGTCGAGCTTGTCCCAATTGGCCAGCAATGTTTCCCGAAAGCGCAATTCCGCTTCCCACTCCTGCCGCCAATCGGCGCGCAACCGCTGTGGAACGATCACGCCTATCAGGCGAATCAAGGCCAGATGAGGTCTGGAAAATCGCGGCGAATTGTTCGGGCTTGTTTGCATCTCAAGCGCGTGAGGTTTTGGGTTTGTCGGTTTTGGGTTCCTGCGCCTGTTCCAGCATTCTGTAGCGGCTGCGCGCTTCGGCAAGCATTTCGCGGCCTTCGCGCGTCAGTTCGTAATACTTGCGCGGAGGCCTGGCTTCTTCCTGCGCGATGCTGTGTTTTTCCCATTTTGAACGGACGTATCCGGCGTCTTCCAATCGGCGAAGCGCGGGGTAAACCGTGCCGCTTGGCAATCCGGTTATGTCCATGATGTCGAATCCGTACTGATACCCGTTGTCCAGCGCCTGCAAAATGACCGCTGCCGCAAATGAAAGAAAACTTTTGCCCATAAGGTGAACTCCGTCTTTTTGTAGATTACTATTTCGTTTCCGGCTTATATCGCTTGCTACATAGCCTCGTCAATGGGCAATTTGTCGAAAGCAAAAAAATGAAGGCCTGAAACTTGAAAAAGCCAGGCTTGATGGCCTGACTTTTTCAAGTTTGTGGAAAGTATGTTGAGGGAGCGGTTATTTGGCTTCCTGCTTTTCCAAAATAACTGTGTCTGTGGCGCTGCTGCCGTCGCCGGAGGTTTGGCTGACAATCATGGTCATGGTTTTGCCGTCTTCAGAGAGAGTCACCTTGCGATTGAAGCTCATGTTCTCGACTCTCCAAAAAATCAACAAGGTGTTGCCTTCCCATTTGACGGTGGAATGGCCGGCGGCTCCCATCAAATCGGCTTGCTCAGTTTCCTTGCCGTCTGTGGTGTATTTCAAATCAATCGTGCGGTCGCCGCCTCCGGTTGCGAGCATCATGGTTTCGGCCAGGGAAGAATCCTTGTGGTCAAATTTGATGACGATTCCTTCGGGGCCGCCACGCTCGAAAGTGCTTTTCTGGGAGTTCATCTTCCAGGTTCCGGTCAGATTCGGTTGTTTGTTTTGAGCCGCTGCGAAAGTCGCCAGCAGGCATAAGGTCAGGGCTGAGACGAGTAACACGCTGATTTTCTGTTTCATGGTTTTGCTCCTTGTTTGCGGAAAATTGGTTTCTGGATTGGCAAAGCGCCAGCCAGATAACGCCGACGCAGGGCATTTTGTTAACTTTATTTTTGGGTAGAGAGTCAAATTTTGTGGCAGGTCAGATTTCAGCGACTGAAGCGTTGACGTCTTTATCCAGCTTATTTTTCTGATGTTCTTCGTGCGCCAGTTCGTGTGCGTCTCCGCCTGGAATGAACAGCGAAATGATCGAAGTGACGATGATCGTGGCCAGCACGAAGAAAAACGCCGTGCGAAGCGAACGCGCCAGAGCGTGTTGCAAAAAACTGGCGGCAACGGGCGATAAAGAAGATCGAGTTTCAGGGCGGACTATGGAGGTAAGTTCGCTTTGATTGGCAAAACGCGCCAATTCGCCAGTGGCTCCGGCCAAAGATTTGTGCAAACCCCAATTCAGGATCGCGCCCATCGCTCCGGTTCCGAAGGCAGCGCCGATGCTGCGAAAGAACTGCACAGCGGCTGTGGTCACTCCCATTTCCGAACGCGGAACGGCGTGTTGCGCCGCAATCATCAAAGTGGCGACGGTCAATCCGCCTCCAATTCCCAGCAAAGCGACGGCAATCGAAAGTTCCAGCCGGGTTGTGGCGACCGATACTCTGGTCAACAGCGCCGCCCCAATCAACATGGAAACCATGGCGACCAATGCCAGCGGACGATAGCCGAATTTCAAAATCAACCGGCTGCCGATGATGGAAGCTATGACCCAGGGGAAAATCAACGGCGTCAACACTCGACCGGCTTCAGCGGCTGAAGTTCCGATGACGCCCTGCACAAACAACGGCAAAAATGACATTGCGCCGATCAACGCCATCATCACAAAAAAACCATGCACGATGGTGATGGACACCAGCGGAATGCTGAAGAGTTTCAGAGGCAACAACGGCTCAGGATGATTTCGTTCGATGCGAAGAAACCATAGCGAGAACAGGGCGGACACGGCCACCAGAATCAGATTCAGGCTCCACGAAAATTCCGCGCCGCGTTCGATGACCAGCAGCAACAAGACCAGCGACACCGCCAGCGTGAACGTCCCGGCGTAATCGAAAATGATCTTCGACCGGCGTTCGTATTTTTCGGTGTATCCCCACCAGATCAATCCCAGCGACAACAAACCTGCGGGCAGAATGATGTAAAAGCACCATCGCCACGAAAGTTGTTCAGTCAAAATTCCGCCGATCAATGGACCGATCAAACTGGCCAGCCCCCACATTCCGCTGAACAGCGGCATCATCTTGGCTCGTTGTTCCAATGTCAGCAGGTCGCCGATGATCGTCACGCCGACAGGGAACAGAGCTGCCGCGCCCAAACCTTGAATGACGCGGAATGCGATCAATTGCGGCATTGAGTGCGCCGCGCCGGACAATGCCGAGCCTATGATAAACAACGCCAGGCCGCCAAACATCGCCGGGCGTCGCCCGATCAAATCCGACATCTTGCCCCAGATGGGAGTCATGACGGTCGAAGCCAGAATGTATGCGGCGAAGACCCAGCTATAAATTTCTATGCCGCCCAGATTTGCGATGACCGTCGGCATGGCCGTGCCAACTATGGTGTTTTCCAGCGAAGCCATCAGCAAAGCCATCGCTACTCCGATCAGAGAAGCGATGGCGCGAGGCGTATAAGTGGTTGAAGGCAGGGAATCAGTTGAGGTTGGGTTCATTGAAAAGTCAGGCCTTGCTCAAAAACTTTCTGACTGCCGTCTGGCAATCCGGCGTCAATCGCGCAATCACGTTCAGGTCTACTCCGGCTCGAATCGCCTGCTCGAAACTCATCGAATCAATTTGATAAAGCAGGTGTTTGGTCAACATCAATGCCGACGGACTCAAGGAAGCGATTTCAGCAGCGAACTTTTCGACTTCGGCGTCGAAATCGGCGTCTTCGCAGACTCGATTGATGAAGCCGATGTTGGCGGCTTCTTCGGCGGAAAAGGTTTTGGCAGCGGCGAGAATTTCAAACGCGCGTTTTTCGCCCAGGTTGCGCCGAGCGATGGACATGACAATTGCCGGCACGAATCCAATTCGCGTTTCGGTGTAACAAAACTGCGCCGAACGCGCAGCAATCACCATATCGCAGGCCGAAGCCAGCCCGGCTCCGCCCGCCAGCGCGCGTCCGTGAACAGCGGCGAGAACAGGTTTTTTCAGGTGTCGCATGGTGATAAACAACTCCGCCATTTGCGACGCGCCTTCCCAGTTTTCCAGAATCGAAGCTTGAACGGATTTTTCCAATTGCGACAAATCGGCTCCGGCGCAGAAATCCTTGCCTGCGCCACGCAGCACGACAACGCGAACCTGTTCGTCGGCTTCGGCGGCGATGATTGCTTGCCTAAGCTCGCTCAGCAATTGATCGTTCAGCGCGTTTCGTTTTTCAGGACGATTTAGCGTCACGAACGCTGCACCATTTTTTAGCTCGTAAAGAATTTCTGAAAAGTCCGCCACGTGTTCCTCCTTCAAAGCGCACCCTGTTCCCACGGTCCCCAGACGGCGAAAGTCAATCCTGGGTTTTGAACATTGAAAAATAACGTTTGGCCGTCGGGACTGAACGTGGCTCCGGCCATCTCTCTGCCTGAATCGAAGTTCGGAACAATGTTTTTCACCATATCGAAGATGCGGCCGTCTGGAGTCAGCCCACGAATGAAGTTTTCGCCTGGGCCGTCTTCGCAAATCGCCAAACCGCCGCGCGGGCTGATGCACAAATTGTCAGGGGCTTCCAGAACGGCTGCGTCAGGGGATTCAAAAAACAAGGTCAGCAAGCCCGCATCCTTGTTTTTGGTGCTGGGAGTGTATTTCCAGACCTGGCCTTTGCGTATGTCGCCGCCACTGGTCGCCGTGAAAAAGATGCTGCCTTGTCCGTACCAACAACCTTCCAGACGCGCAAATGTAGCCGCGCCGCGTTCGAGACCTTGTTTGTATACAGCCATTTCATCGGTGTTCGCTGCGGCAGGATCAGGGTCGGCAATGTCTACCCAGACGACTTCGTATGACTGTCTTTGCTTTTGACCGGTGCGAGTATCGAATTTGGGTTTGTCTTTGACGGCCAGAATTTGCAGCCGACCACCTTCGGCCAGTTTGCCTTTTTTCTTCGGCACAAAACGGTAAAAGCCCGCTGCACCGCGATCTTCGGTTTCGTAAACAATTCCCGTGCGCGGGTCAACGGCGATGGCTTCATGAACAAATCGCCCCATGGCTTTCAGCGGCTGAATCTCTTTCAATTCGTCGCTGGCGGCAGAGACTTCAAAGCAATACCCGTGATTTTGGGCGAACCCGCCGCGTTCACGGCCATTGGAATCTTTGATCTTGTTGGGACCCAGCACGGTTTCTTCGCACGTAACCCAGGTTCCCCAAGGCGTTGGGCCGCCAGCGCAATTGTGCAAGCTGCCACTCAGACTGATGAAATCGCGCTTCAATTCGCGTGTTTTTGGATCAATGACCAACGTCGAGGTTCCTCCACCGGCAGTCGGATCATAGGATTTTTTCGCGTCGCCAATGGTCGCGCCTTCCTGGCCAATGCCGTTGTTGATCTCGTGATTTCGCACAACGCGCAATTCAGTTTGACCATTTTTCAGCTTCACTGTGAACGCCGCCATGCCGTCGTGAGCGCGTGGCGTTTTGTTGCCATCCGCCATCTTCTCGCCGGTTTTGCCGAACACGTTGTACTGAAAGCCTTCAGGCAATGCGAGCAGAGTTTCGCCAGTATTGTTCGCTGGCGTTGGGCGCAAGGTTCCGTATCCGCCTTCGCCTTTTGAGGCAATCAAGTGAGAGAAATTACCTGAGTTGGTGTAAAGATCAGCGTGCGCGATGATTCTTTGCAACGCTACTCCTGCGCTGATTGACAAGGCTCCGGCCAGAAAACGACGACGTTCGATTCGCATAAGCAGATTCACTCCTTCAAGTTGTAAACAATCGGTGGAAAATTCGTGTTTCGGTATTGTCACTTTGGAGGCGAGGTTTGTCCAATCAGGAAGAGTCAGTTGAAAATTGACAGGAAGGCTGTCTATGAAAGATGGAAAAATGAATTGAAAAAAAAGCGGATGAGGCTGGCTCCCCTGCAAGCTGGCCTCATCCGTAATTTCCGCCACGTCACCCCACACTATCCTGCTGACGTAGCGGTCGGGAAATATCGAGTAAAAATGCAAAAGACATCGCTCAAGTTATGTCCAACCCAAAGCAATAGATTGCGTACGAGACTGTTTGAGAAGGGGCTAGGCGCAATACTGCTTGTGAAGCAGGATATTGCAGGAAGTGAAAGTGAGCATAAGTGTGAGCGGTCGGGGTACGCTGAAAGCTTGGTGTGATTTCGGTCTGGCAGGGCATTGCTGGTTGCGGGACTTGTAAACAGTCTCGCACGCAAACCGTCAAATCGTAGCTCCAATAACTTGATGGCATGTCAATTCATTTTCAATGATCTTCAAATTCACGATGAGCTATAACTTCGCCCAATGGAGGCAGAAGCTAAATTGCTATCTCAAGGCGATCTTATGTGCTAAAGCTCGCTGTTAGTTACGCTATTACAGCTTAGAGTAAGTATTGTTACCGATATTTCGATTTATATTTATGAGGTTATTACTGACGAATTAGAGTGTATGCAGGTTTTTATTACTCGTCAATAGCTATTTCCTAATACTTTGGCGGTGACGACCACATTTAATGATGTAGTGGAATTTGATGCACTACAACGCAAAACCAACGCTGACAGGGTTGTAGGATGATCGTTCGCAGAGTGTCGGGGAATTGATTCAGACGGATTTATTGCTGTGATGGAAGCGTCTTGTATTGCTTCGCTTTGTTTTCGATGGTTTTGGAAAGATCAATGATGGAAAGCAGGTCAATCTGCGCCTTCTCCGCATGATTCGTGTTGAATACCTTGCTGTTTTGATGAATCGGGTTATGAGCAAAGTCCCAGATATGTTTGGCAAGACGTCGTATGGCTTGATCGAATTCTTCAGGAGTTTCTATTTCCCTGTTGATTTTGGGAGGTTCTGCCAGATTTCCGAGCGCAACTAACGTTTGCAGGGTTTTAGCGCATTTGTTGATGATTTTGACATCATTGGTAAGACGGTTGGGGGTAAGTTTCCTGTGATCGTGTTCTTTGAGTAGCTTCTGCCCTGTAACTTGCAGGAGGCTGAAATTCTTGTTGAATTGCTGGCGCAAATAAGCCTTGTCGCGTTCACGTTCCAATGATTTGTTCGATTGTGTATTCAAGGAAAATGTCAGTGGATCAGTGACTGGCACAATAAGAATAAAGGTCAAAAATACAGTAAACGTCATTGGCATTACTTTGATTCTGGTTAAACCGATTGAGCGTCAGGCCTGTGACAACGCCTTTGCCGCTTTTTGTGCGGCGCTGATTGTCCGTTCAATGATTTCCTCGTTATGAGCTATTGAAACAAAAGCCGCTTCAAATTGAGATGGCGCCAGGTAAACGCCATGTTCCAGCATCAAATGGAAAAAGCGTCCGTAAACCTGCCTGTTACTTTGAGTCGCCGTCGCCCAGTTGCTGACAGGCTCCGAAGTGAAAAAGCAGGTAAACATGGAGCCAACCTGATTGCTGACTGTAACTATGCCTGCTCGTGTCAATTCTTCCGATAGAGAACTGACAAGCTGTTGAGTCGTCTGCTTTAGAGAAGCATAAGGATCGAGGGATTTCAGCAACTTCAGTGTCGTGATTCCGGCTGTTACTGCCAATGGATTGCCAGATAATGTGCCAGCCTGATAAACAGGCCCGACCGGAGCGACGACATCCATGATTTCTCTTCGTCCGCCAAACGCTCCTACTGGCAATCCTCCGCCGATTATTTTGCCAAGACATGTCATATCGGGGATGATGCCGTAAAGTTGTTGCGCTCCGCCAAAACTGACCCGAAAGCCGGTCATGACTTCGTCGAAGATCAAAACTGCTCCGTGTTTTTGGGTGATACGACGGACAGCTTGCAGATAACCTTCGGCAGGAGGCACGCAGCCCATGTTGCCGACTACAGGTTCAATGATGACGGCGGCAATCTGGTCGCCAATTTGATTGAAAATCTGTTCGAGCGCCGCTTGGTCGTTGAACGGGACGGTAATCGTGTTTTGGGCGACTTCAGCCAACACGCCCGGAGAATCAGGCAAACCCAGAGTGGCTACTCCTGAACCTGCGCGCACCAGCAAACTGTCTCCGTGTCCGTGGTAACAACCTTCGAATTTGACGATTTTGGGGCGACCGGTAAAGCCGCGTGCAACGCGTAAGGCTGACATGGTCGCCTCTGTGCCGCTGGAAGTCAGTCGCAGCTTTTCAATCGAAGGAAAGGCCTCAATGACGGCTTCGGCCAGTTGAATTTCCAATTCGGTGGGAGCGCCGTAACTGGTTCCGCGTGTGGCGGCTTGTTGGATGGCAGCAATGACTTCGTCGTGCGCGTGGCCAAGAATCATTGGTCCCCACGAACCGACATAATCAATGTAAGTTCGCCCATCGGCGTCTGTGATGGTGGGGCCTTTAGCCGATTGGATGAAGAGTGGAATTCCGCCTACGCCGCGAAATGCGCGAACGGGGCTGTTGACTCCCCCTGGAATTACTCGTTGAGCTTGTTCGAACAAGGCCGCTGATTTTGGGTAGTTGGTGTTCATAAATCGTTATCTTGCGCCGAAGCTCGGGCTTATGGGATGATGCGCACGCTTTTCATACCATTCATTACGAAAAATTTGCAAAACGGTCTTAAGGAGGCCCATTTGAACCCGGAACTGAGCCAACTCATTTCGCTCCAGGACGTGGATGTCGAAATCAAACGTATCAAAGCGGAAATTGAATCACTGCCAGCCAAACGCAACGAGATGGAAAGTCAGTTTGCGAATGAAAACAAAGAGTTTTTGGATTTGAAACAACAGTTGGACGACGCGCTTTCGCAAAAACGCCACCTGGAAAGCGAAATCGAAGCCGAGCAGCAGAAGCTGGAAAAGTTCAAAGCCGATCAGATGAAGGCGACCAATGAGCGAGAGTATTCGACTTCAGTACGCGAAATTGACAATGCCCGAAAAACCATCAGCGCGCTGGAAACCGAAGTTCTCAAGTTGATGGAACAAGTCGAAAAGTTGGACGCTCAAGTCAAAGAACGCTCTCCCGAAATCGAAGCCAAACGACAGGAACTGGAAACCAAACTGACTGAATACGAAGCTTTGGCTAAAACTGATGCCGGGAAGCTGGAAGCCCTGCTTGCAGAGCGCGTCCCAATGCTGGAAACTCTCAGTTCGGAAACCCGCTCCACTTACGACCGAATGTCCAGAATCAAATCCGGTCTGGCTCTTTCCGAAGCGCGCGATTACAAATGTCTGGCTTGCCGTATGACCATCCGCCCACAAGTTTTCAATGACATCCGACGCGGCGAAATCCTTATCACCTGTGAAAACTGCGGCAGAATTCTGTTCTACAGGGAATGAGGAAGCAACCGAACCAACTGTTTATATGGTTTTACGAGCGGGAGATTTTCCGCCGAAAAAGTGAATACGCTACCCCCCCCCCGGCTGATTTTTGAAGCTACTGAAAATACAGGACTTGGCAGCCCTTAAACACTTTTCCGACAAATTCAATTCTGCCAGATTTCGGTCGCAACTCCCACATCCAGCATTTGCCGAGCGCCGTTGATGACGGCCATCATGGGGTTGTCAGCCACGCGAACGTCCAAAGATGTCGCCGCCGCCAATCGTTCGGGCAAACCTTGCAATTGCGCGCCGCCTCCGGTCAGGCAGATTCCGTTTTCGATTACTTCGCACGAGGTTTCTTCGGGCAAGCGGCGGACAGTAGTGTGAATGGCTTCGACAATGGTGTCCAGCACGGGTTCGATGGCTTCGTTCAAATCATGACTGCTGACGCACAAATCCAGCGGTTCGCCGCTCAACAAATCCGTTCCCGATGTAACGACCAGTTCTTCCTGTTCATAATCGAAGTGCGCGCCGATCAATTGCATCAGCCGGTCGGCTTCCTGCGGGAAGAGCAGCACTCCGTGACGAAACGAAACCATTTGTGAAACCGCATTTCGCAAGTCGCTGCAAGCCGTTCGCACCGCAGACGTCAAAATCAAATTGCCGGAACGAACAACGGCGATGTCGGTCACGCCGTCGCCTACGTCCACGATCATCTGCGCGTAATGCGACGCCACGTCCAATCCCGCTCCAATCGCCGCAGCCAGAGGTTCGGGCGCGACATAGACTTCGGAAGCTCCGGCTCGCATGGCGGCTTCAATCAAGGCGCTGCGTTCTTCTTCGCAGGCGTCGGTCGGAGCGCAAGCCAGAACGCGCGGTTTGAACAAACCGAAGCGTTGAGCGCGTTTCAAAAACGGTCTGAGCAATTCACCGGCGGCTTTGATGTCGGCGACGACTCCGGCGTGCAGAGGCGAAACGGTTTGGGAATAAGGATCAACATTGGCCAGCCAGGCGGCGTGATTGCCCACGGCTTCGACTTCGCCGGTTATGGGTTGGAAACGTATGAGCGACGGTTCGTCGGCAATCATGCCGTGACCGAGCGCATAAAGGCGAGTATTGGCGGTTCCCAAATCAATCGCCAGATCGGGCGGAGCTACGAGTTTTCGCAAACCAGCGGTAATAGATCGCTGCATCAAACATCCTTTGTTGATGCCCTGGGGAGGGCGGTCAATCGCTTGGGGGCGAGATCGTGAGGACGGTCTTGAATTTTCGAATCATTGAATTGTCAGCAGGGCAATTTCGGGCGGAACCCCGAATCGCACGGGAATGATGCTGGTTCCTACGCCAGTGGTGACAAACAACTGTTTGCCGCTTTCGATTACAAGCCCGGCAGCGTAACGTTGTTTGAATCTGGAAGGAACCACCAATCGCCCGACCAGCGGCAGCGCGACTTGTCCGCCGTGGGTGTGACCGGCGACAGTCAGCGCAACTCGATTGGGAATCGTTGGGAAAAGATCAGGGTTGTGAGTAAAGGCGATGATCGGGGATTCATCCACCACCTGACGCAACGTTTCGGCGATGTTCGGATTGCCTTCCCACTCATCGGAGAATCCAGCCAGCCAAAACGCCTTTCCATTCCTTTCGATTTTCACTGTTTGGTTTTCAAGAACCTTTATGCCCGCTTCTTCAAAAGCGCTTTTAACGCGCGGCGCATTATACCACCAGTCGTGATTTCCCAAAGTGGCGAACACGCCAAGCGACGCTTTCAAGCCTTTCAATTCCGCGACCAGCGCCGTCGGTTCGATGAATCCGCCGCCGAGCACGTCCTGAATGACGAAATCGCCGGGCAATAAAACCAAATCCGGTTGTTGAGCATTTGTCAGTTCCACCAGATGACGAATCTTGTCGAGCTTGATGTGCGGCGATCCGGCGTGAATGTCGGAGATGGCTGCGATTTTCATTCCGTGCAATTCCGGCGGCCACGAAGTCAGCGTGATAGTTTCACTGTGAACGATCAACCGGTTTGGCTCAATGAACAAGGCGTAAACCGCCAACAGCGACAAGGCGCTGAACAACGCCAGCGCGATGATTTTGCCGCGAGTCCATTGCCATTTGCTTCTTGTTCCTTCTGTGATGGTTGTCATCGTCTTCTGCCTGTTTCCTTCACTTTGCCGGATTCTCTGAGCGTCAACTCCAGCAGGCGAGTTTGATAAGTCTGGTCGTCAGCCGAAGGCTGGAATGAAACTTCAACCAGTTTCCATCCGCCGCTGTCGCCTTTGATCGTGCCGCCTTGAGCCGAGCCTATGCTCAGGCCTCCGCGAAAGCGTAACGTGTAGCTGCGACCGGGCAATCCTTCCAATTTGATAGTCAAACGATTTGTTCCGGGCGTTGCGGCTTCCAACACTTTCAGCGAAGTCGTTCGTTCGCCGAGCTGAGTTGGCGACAATGGCGCGTCGAATTCGATTCCGTCTTTGAACGTGATTTCAATGACGCTTCGCCTCTTCAATGAAGTTTCAAATTGACAAGCCGTGTTTGCGCCGTAAAACGCCTGAGTGAATTTGACCGACTTTCCGTCAACAGTGACTTTGGCGACTTTGGCCAGAGCGGGCAACGCAGGAGCCAGTTGCAGTTTCAATTCGGCGTCATCGTTTTTCTCGATTTCAAATCTGAAATTTGAAATCGAAGATCGGCGTGCAGTGACTGTCACCCGGCTGGAACCGATGCGGTAGTTTTTGACTTTCAATGAATCCCACGCGGCTGGAAGTTGCGGCGCAATTCGCAAAGTCTGCTTTGCCGCGTCGGCGCGCAATCCCAGCAAGCCGCGAACGAACGGCGTGATGACCATACCGGTGGAAAACAATTGATGCGGAACCGATTCGCCCAGCGGGCGATAGAAATCTCCGGACAGAATTTCCGGATGAGTTCCGAGCGAATGATCCAAACCCAGATTCGCCAATTGCTGCAAATGCGCGAAGCCCGAATGCGGACGACGGTATTCGTATTCAGCGCAAGCGACAAAGCCAGTCAGAAAAGGCCAGACGCCGCCGTTGTTGTAGGCAATCGGATCGTAAGCCGGGCTGGTATTGGCCAGCATTCGCGCGCCCCAATCCGTGCTGATGGCCGAAGAGCTTAAACCGTTGAGGGTTTCGCCGACTCGTTTGGCGTCCAACTGGCCGAACATCATCGGCACGGCTGTCCACGCTGTGAATTCGTTGTTTTGCTTTCCGCCTTTGGTCAAAGCGTAGGCGAATTTCTGCGCCTGCTGGTTCCAATACAACTCGTTGATCGAGGCGAACGCGCGTTGGTATTTCTGGTCAGCCAGATCGCTCAACGGTTTTTCGTTCATCAACGTCGCCAATTCGCGCATCGCCAGCGAAGCTTCCAGATTCGTCGCCGCCAGATAAATGTCCTGATGCAGGTCTTCGAGCAACGAACCAAGCTCTGATGCGCCGAGTCCCGCCATGGAATTTTCCAGAATGCCGTCGCCGTCGGAATCGTTGGCGATGCAAAAGTCATAAGCTTTGCGAAGGGCCGGCCATAATTCTTCGATGAATTTTTTGTCTCCACTTTGCCGGTACAGGTTGTGAACAGCGGAGATGAAAAACGGCGTGGTTTCAGCGTGGTAATAAGCGTAAGGAAATTCCTCGAACCATTTGATCATCCCGGCGGCTTGCGAAATTTCATGAGGGATTTTGCCGTCGGCTCGCTGGTATTTGGCCAGAAAGCGAAACGTCGCCTTCATCGAATCGAAATCGCCGTAAGCGGTCATCGCATACGAATTGATCGCCGCGTCTCCGCCAAAGAACCATCCGAAGCCAGGACGCGCGCCGTTGCCTGTCGCTCCCCAACCGGCGACAAGGCCCAATCCAAGCTCGGGATTGTCCACCATGCCCTTGTCCATAGCGGCTTTCGCCCATTCAAACGCCAGATTGAATTTGGCGTCAGGCGTTTCGACGCTCAACATTTCGTTACGCAATCGGCGGTAATGATCGAAAGTCATTTGATATTGATCGGCGACCGAAGCCGTCAGACGATTGTAAAGATCAATAACAGGCTGACGGCCATTGAAGCCGGCGGCGACAATCAGCGGGTAATAACTTTGTCTGGCAGTTTGAGGATCAATCCGAATGTCGAAGCGCAAGGCTCCATCGGCGAGCTGATGCGCTGGCGTGGCCACGCCTTTGGTTGCCGCCGGTGAGCCGAAAAAGGCGTTGTATTTGCGGCGGCTTTCGCTGATGACGAAGGCTTTCAGATCGTCGCGCCAGCCTGCGCTTTGCCCGCCCAATCCTGCTGGCCACATGGGTTTCATATCGGGCACGAAGCTGACGGTGACGGTCAACACGCGCGACGAATCAGCTTCCAGCAAAATGATCGAACCGGCTTCGTCAATCGGCGAAAAGAACGTCGCGCGCAATGTGAACAACTGATTGGAGGCAATCAGTGTCGTCGCTTCTGGCCGGGCGATGATGCGTTCGACGTTTGAGGCGAAATCAACCGGCGTGTCCTGGCCTTCGACCTTGATGCTGATGCGCGCGTCGTGAAAGAGCTTCATCGGAAACACCCAAGATTCAAACACGCCGTTTTCGTGGCCGAAGATGGCGGATTTTCGCCCGACGGCATCGAAATACACGTGCGGTCTGGCGGCTCGCGTCAGTTCAATCGGGTTGCCAGCCAACGGAAATTTCGCAGGCAAATTCGGAGTCGTCGGTTGTCGAGGTTGCGCCAGCGCGTTGGGGACGCACGCCAGTAGAAGAAAGGCGACATAGATGATTCGAATGGGGATGAACATCGCAGTCTCGAATTGTTGGTGGCGATTCACCGCAGCGGATCGCCGGAGTTGATGTGAAAGTGTAGATGTTTGGAATCCTGGTATTTGCCTAAATTGGTCAGAATGCGAGCCGCTCCATGTTCGGCGACGATCCGGTCGGCAATCTGTTTGATGACATCGAACAGTTCGATCAGCAATTCGTTGTCGTCCGGTTCCAGCGTCAAAAGAGAACCGATGTGTCGTTTGGGGATGACGACGATATGCACCGGCCAAAACGGGCGCGTGTGATGAAACGCCAGCACGTCGTCGGTTTCATGCACTTTGGTGATGGGTGTACGCCCGCTCAAGGCTTCTTCGCAATAAAAATCTTCAGTCATAATTTGTTTGGAAATGAATCGCCAATCATACTTGACCGGCTTTCACCAATTCTCTGCGCCGAGCGCGCGTCGCCAAAAACTCTCTGGCTTCCTTGTAGAGGCGCTTGCGTTCCGCCGATTTGAAAATTGCGCCTTTGACGATACGAAAGATTGGCTTCGGACGGAAATAGTATTCGTCGTAAAACTTGTGAACCCAGTCCAGCATTTCCGCGCCGGACAGATGCGGAAAGTTGGCCATCGGCAATTGCTGGCCGAGTTCGTCAGACATCGTGGTGTTCAAAATTACGCCGTTCGAGCGGAACCATTCGTACATTTCGGTGCCCGGATAAGCGTGCGCGACCGAAACTTGCAGCGTTTCCGGGTCCATCTCCTTGGCGTAACGAATGGTCTCTTTGATTGTCTCGCGGGTTTCGCCGGGCAATCCGATGATGAAATCGGCGTGGACTTTGATGCCGGCGCGTTTGCAATCTTTGACGAATTGCAGCGACTGCGCGGCGTTGATGCCTTTTTTGATGTTCTTCAGAATCTGGTCATTGCCGGATTCAAAGCCTACGATGAACAATCGGCAGCCGGCGTCTTTCATCACCTTCAAGGTTTCGTAATCCAGCGAAGCGCGCGCCGTCGAAGACCATTGAAATTTGAGCGGCTTGAAAGCCGCGCTCATTTCCATCATGCGCTTGCGGAAATAAGCGAAGGTGTCGTCGTCAAAGAAAATCTCCTGCAACCCTTCCGGCTTGAACGCATCCAGCGCCCATTCAATTTCATTGGCCACGTCCTGCACCGAACGTTTGCGCTGAGCGTGATCGTCGAAGGTTTGCGGCCACAAACAGAAAGTGCAGTGCGCAGGACAACCTCGTGTCGAATAAAATGCAATGTAAGGATGCAGCAGAAACGGCACGTTGTATTTCGTAATGTCCAAGTCGCGTTTGTAAATCGGCGTCACCCAGGGGAATTGATCCAGGTTGGTCGCTAAAGGTTCGGGCGGAGTCGAAACCATCTGGTTATTTTTCAAGAAGTGAACGCCGGGAATTTTGTCCAGCGGTTCGCCCGCGGCAAAGCGCGTCACTTGATGATCGAATTCCTTGTGCGTGACGAAATCAATCGCCCCTTTTCCATCTCTGAATGCCGCCGTCAGCGCCACTTCGGGGTGCGTCGTTACCGGCGGTCCGACAAAAGCGATTTTCAACGCCGAGTTGAGTTCCTTCATGCGCTCGGCAATTTTCACGTCAATCGAAAATCCCACGTGCGAAGTGAAGAGCACAACGAAATCAAATTCTTTGGCAATTTGCGCAGTTTCTTCGGGGCCAATGTGATGCGGTCCGGCGTCCAGCAGGCGTGAATGTCCGCCAAGATCACGGATCATTGCCGCCGGATAACCCAGCCAAACCGGATACCAATAACTTTCGATTTCGCGCGTCGCAGGCCAGCGCGAACTCGCGCCGCCATCAAACTTCTCAAACGAAGGCGGGTTGAGCAAAAGTGTTTTCAGCACGTCAAAACTCCTTTCATTCCAAGCTTAGTGAGCGGGTCGGGTTTAGGCAAGCTTTGGTCAATACTTGATTGGCCCGACGTTGATCGCAAATTGCGATGGCGAGATGCGCTTGTTATTTTGGCGCTTGAAACTCAAATGACTGAATCAATCAAAACACTCGAAGATGCCTACGCCCTTTGCCAGCGAATGGCCGAAAGTCATTACGAAAACTTTCCGGTCGGTTCGTTGCTGATTCCCAAACGACTGAGAAAACACGTTTACAGCATTTACGCTTTTGCGCGGACGGCGGATGATTTCGCCGATGAGGGTTATGAGGTCGGAGCGCGCACGTCCCCGTTCGCTGCTTTCGACGAAAGGCAACGGCTGGCCGCGCTAGACGATTGGCAACAGAAGCTGGAACGTTGTTTCACGGGCGAAGCCGATCATACGGTGTTCATAGCCCTGGCGGCGACGGTGAAAGAACTGAACTTGCCGATCAAACCTTTCAGCGATTTGCTGTCGGCCTTCAAACAGGATGTGACGAAACGCCGCTACGCCAATTTTGACGAAACGCTGGATTACTGCGCGCGTTCGGCTAATCCTGTAGGGCGATTGATACTGCTGTTGTTCGGTTACCGCGACGAACGAATGTTTCAGCTTTCCGATCACATCTGCACGGCCTTGCAACTGGCGAATTTCTGGCAGGATGTTTCTGTGGACGTTCGCAAAGATCGAGTTTACCTGCCTCAAGACGACATGAAGCGATTCGGCGTGTCAGTAGAAGATTTGCGCGACAGCCGTTTCAGCCCGCAGTTTGCCGAGTTGCTGAAGTTTCAAATTGATCGAACCTGGGAACTGTTTCATCGCGGGCGCGAATTGCCTGAAATAGTCAGCGGACGATTGAAATACGAATTGCGGCTGACTTGGTTTGGCGGCGCGAACATTCTGAAACAGATCGAAACTCTTGGATACGACACGCTGAATCATCGGCCAGCGAATTCCACATTGGACAAATTGCGATTGCTTGCGCGAACATTGCTTGCCTGACCATCTCCTGTCTGATGACAGACAATCGGAGGAACAATGAAACGATCATCTTTTGCCGCAAGGCTCTTTCTGGCATTCGTGTGTTTGGCTATATGTGCTTCGTCTGGTCGCACGACGGCTCAACAATCTTCGCCAATCGAAAAACCTGTCACGCCGCTGAACGTGAGCGACGTTTCCGGATTGGCCAAACGCATTCAAACGCGCTTTCTGGAATTGCGAAAAGAGGCGGAATTTCCCGGAGCGAACATTGGCATCGTCTGGGGCAACGACAAAGCGATGAGCGTTTCCGTAGGCTTTTCGGATGTGGAAGCCCAGAAAGCATTGAAGCCGCAAGATCGTATGTTGGCGGGCAGCATAGGCAAAACCTATGTTTCGGCAATCACCTTGCAACTGGTTGAAGAAGGAAAGCTGGAACTGGACGACAAGATCGAAAAATGGCTCGGCAAAGAAACATGGTTCGAGCGGTTGCCCAACGCCAAAGACATCACATTGCGCATGCTGATGAATCACAGCAGCGGCATTCCCGAACACGTGCTGCACCGGGATTTTCTGAAAGCATTGCGCGACCAGCCGGACAAGGTGTGGAAACCGGAAGAACTGGTTGCTTACATACTGGACCGCAAACCACTGTTTGAAGCCGGAAAAGGCTGGTCGTATGCCGACACTAATTACATTCTGGTCGGCATGATTTTCGAGCGCGCTTCGGGGCAAACCGTTTATGCCGAAGCTCAGCGGCGATTGCTGGGAAAATTGAAGTTGAAAGAAACCTCGCCATCCGACAGCCGACAGTTGCACGGATTGGTTACTGGTTATGTGGCGGAAAATTCGCCTTTCGGATTTTCAGGTCGGACGTTGTTGGACGACGGGCGGTTCATAGTCAATCCGCAGATGGAATGGTGCGGCGGCGGATTTGTCTCTACGGCGCAGGATTTGGCGCGGTGGGCGAAGTTTCTCTACGAAGGCAAAGTCCTGGATCGTCAGAGCCTGAAAGATTTGCTGGATGCGGTTCCGGCCAAAACCGGTCGCGGCGACAAATACGGTTTGGGCGCGCAGGTGAGGCAAACCGATTGGGGAATCAGTTATGGGCACGGCGGATGGTTCCCCGGATATTTGTCGGAGATGGAATACTTCCCGCAATACAAGGCCGCCATCGCGGTTCAATTCAATACCGACGATCTTCGCAAGCTGAAAAAGAACACTCACGGATTTGTCGCCGAAGTCGCGCGATTGGTTTTTGGTTCAGCGAAGTAATTGCGCAGTCGAGGATTTATAACTCGTCAAAGTTATTGATTGACAGAAAGGCATTGGCGGGTTGTGGGTGATTGCCTGCGCGCAACGACAACGCGCATTGAAAATCAGCAGCCGAAGCTGCGTTGAGTTCGGCGACGACATCGGAAATGAACAGTATGTTTTCGGGCGGTTGCTGGATGCTGGCGGCAATGCGGCGATAACTCTCTGCTTCCTGTTTTGCTCCGATTGTAGTGTCGAAATATCCGCTGAGCAGCGGCGTCAGATCGCCAAACGTCGTGTGTCCAAACAGCAGTTTTTGAGCCAGCACGCTGCCAGAAGAGTAAATGTAAATCCGCTTTCCCCGTTGCCGCCAGCGATGCAAGGCTGGCGGCACATCGTCAAAGACCTGACTCAGCAACTCGCCCGACGTGTAACCTTCCTGCCAGATTTTTCCTTGCAACGATTTCAGCGGCGTAGATTTCCGATCTCTATCCATCAACCATTGAATGTAACCAGTGACCGATTCGACCGTTTCTTCCAACGGTGGCGGATTTAATCCTTGTCGAGTGTCGGCTGCATGTTCTTCGCGCAATCGTGCGACATCGTGTTGCAGATCGTCCGCCGACCAATGAGATTTCAGGTAATCGCCTGCGCGTTGCCGTGCAAAAGGGAACAACACCTGATAGACAAAATCTATCGGCGTGGTTGTGCCTTCGATGTCGAGCAGGATGCTGTGAACGGCTGGTTTCATTGGGCGAAAACGATTTGTGGAGCGATGTAAGACGGCCCAAAACAGATCGGTTGATAAGCTTCGTCAACGCCGCTGGCGGAGTAATTCGGCGACCAGCCAGCGGGGTCTTTGAACAATCGAATGGCGCGAATGCGTCGGTCTTCGCACAGGTTGAACCAGTGCAAAGTTCCGCTGGGCACGCGGATCAAATCCCCGGCTTCGACTTCGATGGCGCAAACCGGGCTGTTCACCGGATTGATGTGGAACAGGCCGCGCCCTTCTATGATGAAGCGGACTTCGTCATCGTCGTGAGTGTGTTCGCGCATGAATTTCGCCAGCATCTCCGCCAGGCCGGGAGTTTGCGGCTTCACGTCAATCACGTCGGCGGTGACGTATCCATCGCTGGCTTTCAAGCGATCAATTTCGGGAGCGTAAGCCGCCAGAATGTCTTCGGCAGGAGCGTCGGCTGCGACGGCGTGGGCTGGTTTCCACTTTTCGTAATCAATGCCGATGGTCGCCAGATATTGTTTCATCACGTCCGGCTGATAGAGCGTTCGGTTTTCGTCTGGGATGTGTACTGTAGCCATGAATTCTCCTCTTCAATTCCCGAAGCGAGTTCGCCCGGTGACTTCCAACAGGAATTCCAGAATTTCGATGTGCCGTTTGGCTTCCTGAACGTTTGCGCCCCAGGTGTACAACCCGTGTCCGCGAAGCAGGAAACCATGAATGTTGGGTCGCTCATTCAACAAAGCCGAAAGCCGGTTGGCTAATTCGCTCATATCCTGCGAATTGTCCAGAATAGGCAGCCATTCTTCGTGATTGTGAGTTTTCACTCCCGCCAGACCTTTCAGCATTTCCCAGCCCGCAATGCTGATACCGCCTTCGTGAAAGTGAGCGTTGGAAAGCAACGTGCTCCAAACCGAATGCGTGTGCAGAACCGAAGCGGCTCCGCGCTGGTTGACCAGCGTCAAATGCAATCTGGTTTCATCCGAAGGTTTGCCGGCGCCTGCAACGACGACGCCTTTGTCATTCACTTCGACAAAGTGGTCGGTCGTCAATTGGCCTTTGTCGTGGCCGCTGGCAGTAATCAGCAACCGCAGCGGATCGCTTTCGACGACGGCGCTGAAATTGCCGCTGGTTCCCAGCACCCATCCGCGCTGGTAAAAATTCCTGCCGCATTCGGCCAGCAATCCGGCAAGTTCGGCAATACGGTTTTGATTCTCCAAGCTCATTTGTCCAGCGGCAAAAACTTGATGTCGGAATCGAATTTTCGATAGTTGCGAAACTCTATCACGTTGCGCGTGTAATATCGGTCGCGGTCGCTGCCGAGCAGCAATTCGGCGCGAACGGGCAGCAAATACTGCTGGTCGGCGATTTTCACCCAATCGTATTCGACTGCGTTTTCTGACAGAGAGACAGAGAAATTGGCGGGCATTCCTTCGTTGGCTTGCTCGATTCGCAAGACACGTTTGGTTTCGACATCAATCCAGACAGTTCCCTGATAACCGGCGATGACGCTTTGATGCGTGGTTTTGTCGGTGATCTGATTTGATGAAAACGCTTTTTTGACGCGGAAGTCATAAACCGCAGTCTGGCGTTTGTTGAACAGTTCCTTTCGTATTTCTTTGAACTCCGCTTTTGATTGAGGTGAAAAAGCCGCTGTCAGCAAAGAGCCGAATTCGCCGGTCGAAGTCGAACCGGTCAGGTTTTCATATTTCAACGTGGTGGGTTTGCCGTCGAGTTTGGTCAGTTTGTATTTCTCGCCCTGTTTTTCGCTGTAAGCCAGTTCGATTTCCAGCGCGTCTTTTTTCTTCCAGTCCTTGTCGCCGGGCTTTTGTTCGTAGCGCGTGACAAATTGAGTGGCCATAAAATCCGGCAGACTGTCGGCGTATTCCAGCGCGAAATAACGCGCCTGTTCCAGAAAAGGCAATTTGGCAAAGGCTTCGGCGCGAGCTTTCTCTTTGGCTTCTTCGGATTCTGCGGTTGTCAGCTCCGTCTGTTCGTTTTGTTCTTCAGTCGTTTCTTCCAGCGTTTTCAATCGCGGACGTTCTGGCTGAATTTCAGGCTCGTCTTTTTTGACGGAATTGCGAATGGCGTCGAGCAAAAACGCTCTGGCTCCGGCTTTTCGCAGTTCTTCCAAAACAGTTTCGTTGACTGGGAAAGCCACGCCGCGCTGTGAGATTTCGCCCGCCAGATCGCTTTGTTCTATGCGCTTGTCCACTTTGGTTTTCAGAAAGGCCAGAATTTCTTCTTTGGTGACCGGCGATTTTTTGTCCTGAGCCAGACCGCTGATCGTTGCGGCACATAACGCCAGAATCAGAAAACTGAGCAACGCCAAATTCTTTTTCATTGCTGACCTCTCAATCGGATTTTCTTTTTCACCGCAGCAGGCGCTGAGAACGCAAAGCAATCGCAGAGAATTTTTCAAAACTCTGCCTAAGCTCATTGTCTCTGCGGTGAATGGTTTTTAGCGAGCAATCGCCTCAAGGTTTCAAAACCGCAGTCACGGCGAAATGATCCGAAGGCGTGCGACCATCGCGTTGCGTTCGGTCAATGTCGGCTTTGACGATTTTCCATTCCGCCGAAACGCCTATCCAGTCAATGCGCGGCCCCGAAGTTTGATCGGCCTTGAAGCTGGAAAACGTGCCTTCGTTTGCTGCTCGCGTTGGATGCGTCAGTCGGTAGGTGTCGCGCAGCAAAGACTTCTTGCCGTCGCTGGCTCCGAAGAAGGCCTGATATGCCTGATTGTCTTCGCCCGCGTTGAAATCGCCGGTGACAATGACGCGACAGGTTTTGGCTGCTTCTTCGGCTTTGCGCCGAATCAACCTGGCCGATTCGACGCGAGCCTGTTCGCCGCGATGATCGAAATGCGTGTTGAAAAACATGATCGGCCTTGCTTTTGGTTGCAGCCGGTCGCGCAGTTTGACCCAGGTGACCATTCGCGTCAGCGACGTGTCCCAGCTTTTGCTGCCGGGAACGTCGGGCGTTTCGCTCAGCCAGAAATGCCCGCCGTCTAGTTTCTCAAACCGGCTGCGTTTGAAATATAGCGCGGTCATTTCGCCTTTTTCTCCGCCGTCGTCGCGGCCAACGCCGAGCGTTTCATAACCGGAGAGTTTTTCGGCCAGAAAGTCGCGCTGAAAGCCCAGCGTTTCCTGCGTGCCGAGCAAATCGGGATTGAACGCCTTGATCGTTTCGATCAAAAAGTCTTTGCGTTTTTCCCAGTGATTTTCGCCGTCGTTCGCCGTGCCGTAGCGTATGTTGTAACTCATCACGCGAATTTCAGTGGATGCTTTGCCGGTTTGGCCAAACGCCGACGCAGTCAGCAGGCAAGACATCGCTGCCGACAAAACAAAATTCAATTTGTTCATCGTCTTCCCCTTATTGCGGCCAAACGCCGTCTTTGATGTCTCGCAAGCTGAATTTTTTCGGATCAACCACGACGTGTTTCACCTTCTTGCGATTCCATGTGTAGGTGATGTGAACCAGTCCGTCTGCGGTTTGAATGATCGCCGGGTACGAATACTCGGCTTCGGGCGGGCCGGATTCCAGCACGGCGACTGCTTTCCAGTTCTTTCCGTCTTCGCTGATTGCCAGATTCAGCGGCGCGCGGTCGCCCCATTTGTTCGGCTTGACCGTGACGTGGTTGTAAATCAGCAAATGCCGCCCGTCTTTCAACGTCACGCCGTCAATTCCTGAATTCGGATTGGGCAGGGAAGTCGCCGCCAGCTTGCCCCAGGTTTTGCCGTTGTCGTCCGACCACGATTCGACAATCTTGCCTTGTCGGCTGCGGAACAGCGACTGAAGTTTGCCGCCTTTATGGAAGAAGACAGTCGGTTGAATGACGCCGAATTCCTTGCCGTCGTTGATCGCTTCGGTTCTAGTCCATGTTTTGCCTTGATCGGCAGTGCGTTCGAAATGCACGCGCCAGCCGTTGTCTTCGGTGCTGGACGGGCAAAGCAGATCGCCGTTGCTCAATTCAACCGGCTTGTTTTTGATCGGGCCGGCAATTCCGTCCGGCAAGCGAACCGGCTTCGTCCAGGTTCTGCCGCCGTCCGCCGAAGTCATCATCATTCCCCACCACGTAGAAGGGCTGGGACCGACTTTGTAAAACAGCATCAACGGGCCTGACTTCGGTTGGTGAAGCACAGGATTCCACGTCGGGTAACGTTTCGACGGAGATTCGACGCCATTGGCGACTTCTACCGGAGTCGTCCATTTGTCGTTTTCCCAACGCGAGACCCAAATGCCTACGTCAGGATTCTTTTCCTTCGTTCCGCCAAACCATGCCGTAACCAGCGTGCCTTTGGATTCGGCAATGGTCGAAGCGTGGCATTCCGGGAACGGCGCGGTTTCGTAAATGAATTCGGATTTGAGCACGCCGGGCGTAGTGTTCTGCGGCAGCGCGACAATGGTCAACATCGCAATCAACAAGACAAATGTGAATTTTGAAAAGTTCTGCATGATTTCCTTTCCTGATGCTCAGCGAAAAAAATAATTGTCAGCGTGAAGATTCCAGCGTCGCAATCTGGCCGGATTTGGTCAATGTGGCCTCGTACAATTGATTCAACGAAGTATCCACAAATCGCAATTTGAGTTGTTTGGCGTTGGCTTCCAACACTGCAAAGGCGTGGGCGGATTTGGCAAACAATGATCGTTCATAAGCCTTGATCGGGCGAATGCCTGCTCCGCCGCCTCCGGCGACAAAGAAATGCACGCCGTCTTCGGCTTTCAAATGCTGCAAATCGTGATCGTGACCGGCCAGAAACACATCCGCTTTTCCTTTCAAAACGGGCAGCAGCCGTTTGATCAACACCGGATTGTCTTTATGCGCTCCGGCGGAATAAATCGGATGATGGCCATAAACCACTTTCCAAAGCGCCTTGCTATGAGTCAATCCATCTTTCAACCAGAACAACTGCGCTTCGGAAACTTCGTTGGTGTCGAGCGCAAAAAACTGCACCGGCCCGGCGGTGAAGGTGTAATACGGCGAAGGCATGCGCCAACTGGGGCTTTGTTTGGAATATAGAATTTCCGCCGCCGGGCTGTCGGCTAATCCCCAGTCGTGATTGCCCAGCGTGGCGTAAAACTTGATGCCCAGCGGGTCATACAACTCATCCCACCAGGTTTTCCATCGCGGATCGTTCGTGCTTTCCATGCCAGCGCCGTAAAAGTTGTCGCCAAGCGTGACGGCAAAATCGAAAGGCGTCTGGCGATGAAACTGCAACATCGCCGCCGCTACCTGTTTCTGTTCCTTCGACCCGGTTCCGAAATCGCCAAAGGCCAGCACGCGAACCGGCTGATCTTCGGATTTCAGCGAAAAGCGATCCGGCGCAATTCGCATAAACGACGGCAACATTGTGCCTCTGACCAGCGAAATCCAGCGTTCCTGTTCCTGCCCCAACTGGCGCAAAGCCGTTTCATCGCCTTTGGCGCGCGCTTCTTCAATGCGTTGATTGAGCAACCGCGCCAAATCCTGAGTGTGCTGCAATCGCAATCGTTCCAGCGCCAGCACGACGACATTCGTATCGGCATCGGACAAAACGCGTTCCTGTAACGCTTGACGGACTGGCAAGTGAGTCAGCCTGCCGATCCGATCAATGATGGCCGTGCGAACCTGTGGAGACGAGTCTGTTGAGAGAAGTTTCAGCAGGAAATTCATTGCGCCTGCCGGGTCTTTTCTGGCCAAATCTCCAGCCAATCTCGCGCGTTCGCGTTCGTTGGTCTGGTTCACGATGGCCTGCCCCTGTTCGCGCAACGCGGCGGGCAACAGATCAACGGCAGACTGATTTTGTGATTGTGCAGTTGAAGTAACGGTGAACGACAAGCCGCCGCAGAGGACTACGCCCAGCAGCAACGCCATCAATCGAATCCGCATGCTTTTTGCTCCCTTGTAAAGGTTTGTAGTGGTAGTGGAGAACGAGCGGCAGTGTACGGCAGAAATTTTGGAATGGCCAACGACTTTGACTCTGAAGGTGCATAGATGCTTTCAAAAGCAATTATGATCGAAAACAGGCAACTCTGTTTCACTCAAGTTTTGATGAAAATTTGTGATGACGAATGATTGCAGATTGCCGCGCCTTGTGTCACACGGCTAAACTACATGGGCAATTCAAATCCCTACGGAGATCAATAAATTTATGAAGCGTGTGTTTCTGGCGTTGATTGCGCTGCTATTCGCGGTGCAGGTAGCTGTGGCTCAGACCGAGCCGAAAATTATCAAAGACCTGAAGCCGACGGTGATTTTGATTTCTCTGGATGGTTTCAAGCCGGAGTATCTGGACAAGTATCCGGCTCCGACATTGAACATGCTGGCCAAACAGGGTGTGCGGGCGAAGTGGATGACGCCGTCGTTTCCTTCGCTGACCTTTCCGAATCATTACACCATCGCGACGGGTTTGTACCCGGATCACAACGGCATCGTCGCCAATACCATTTACGCGCCCGAATTCAACGAAACCTTCAGCATGAGCAAGCGCGAAGAAGTCGGAAACGGACGCTGGTGGTTGGGCGAACCCATCTGGGTGACGGCGGAAAAGCAGGGGCAACGATCCGCGCCTCTGTTTTTTCCCGGTTCCGAAGCGGAAATCGCAGGCAAACGCCCAAGTTATTGGAAAGCCTTCGATGATAAATTCCCGAACCTTGAGCGGATAGACATGGTGTTGAACTGGCTGGACAAGCCACAAGCAGAACGGCCTACGATGATTACGCTGTATTACAGCGACGTGGATCACGGCGGGCACGACGCCGGGCCGGATTCCGAAGATGTCAAACAGGCGGTTGAGCGTGTGGATCAGGCGATGAGCCGGTTGGTCGAGGGATTGAAAGCGCGCGGGATTTTCGACCGCGTCAATCTGCTCATTGTGTCCGATCACGGAATGGCCAGGATGGACCCGCGAGACGTTGTCGTTCTCGATGATTATTTCGCCGCAGATCAAGCTCAGCGAATTGTTTGGAACAGTGCGATGGCGCAAATTTTTCCCAAGCCCGGAATGGAAGAAGCGATTTATTCTGAGTTGAAAACAAAAGCTCCTCACGTCAGCGTTTATCGAAAAGCGGAAATTCCCGCGCGGTTTCATTACGGGACAAGCCAGCGCATTGGCGATATTGTGGTGATGGCCGATGAAGGCTGGGCGCTCAGTAGCCGCGACCGTTATCGGCCAGTTCCGGCTTCTGAAAGCGTCAAGTACAGAGGCGGGCATGGATTCGACAATCAACTGGAATCAATGCGAGCCTTGTTCATAGGGCACGGAACGGCTTTCAAAAAAGGGCAGGTTGTCGAACCGTTTGCCAACGTGGATCTGTACAACGTGATGGCGAAAATCCTGAAGCTCAAACCTGCGCCGAATGACGGCAACAAGGCGACGGTGAAAGTATTGCTGCGTTAAGCGCGAAAATCCCTTGAGCATCCCACCAAACATAAAGCTATGCGAATTTCGATGAGAAGTTTTGGGCGAAAGTCTATTTGCTCTACGGTTGGCGCTGTGGTGTTGTTGGTTTGTCTAACGGCAACGGCGTTTGCGCAATCGGGAGCTTCGATCTTGCCTGATGATATTTACAACTTCAGCGGAAGCGTCGGAGCCAGCGCGCGAATTGAGCCTGTGGCGGTCAGCGGGCAATCGTTTTCGCAAGGTTATCGAGTGACGGTCAGCGGGACATCGGCCAATCTGAACGACGCTGGATTGGCGATTCGCACCGCGAAGCCGGTCGCAAAAGGCGACAATCTGCAATTGACTTTTTGGGTGCGGAAGCTTGCTCCGCTGGACGGCAACAACATTCGCGGTTTTGTCGGATTCGAGAAAGCCGATGCTTCTGCGACGAAATCGCTCTACACGTTTTTTCCCTGCGACGGTCAGGTGTGGACGAAATACAGTTTGCAGTTCAAGGCGGTGGCTGGTTATGCGGCAGGCGAAGCGCAACTCGTTTTTCATTTCGCGCACGGCCCGCAGACGTTTGAATTGGGCGGCATCACGCTTGTCAATCTGGGCGGCACGCCGCTGGTGAATGTGACGCCGACTTCGGTTTTGCCGCCGAATCCTTACAGCAGTTTTTATCGGTATTTTGATTCGCAGCTTGGCGGTTCGGCTTCGGTGGTCAATGTCAGCGGCCAGAATTTTTCGCAGGCGATTCAATTTGCGGCCAACGGCGATTCGGATTATGTGTTTCGGTCGGGGTTGGGTTGGAGAAATGCCACAGAGATCAAAAAGGACGATTTGCTGTTGTTGTCGTTCTGGGCGCGAAAGCTGGAGCCTGTGGACGCTTCGGTTATTCGCGCTCAAGTCGTGTTCGAGCGCGACACCGATCCGTATGACAAATCATTCAGCGTCAATTTCCCGAATGATTCGGCGCAGTGGCGGTTTTATCAATTGCCATTCAAGGCGCATACGGATTTCGCCGCCGGGCAGGCGCATCTGGTGTTTCATTTCGCTTACGGGCCGCAGAAGTTTGAAATCGGTGGAATTTCGCTGGTGAATTACGAACAACTGGCGACGGCTGCGCAGTTCAAGATCGAGTATTACTATCCCGGTCGCGGCGAAACCGACGCCGTCTGGCGAATGGCTGCGATGGATCGCATCAACCAACATCGCAAAGGCGAATTGACCGTTCGCGTGGTGGATCGCGACGGCAATCCATTGCCCGGCGTTCAGGTGTTCGTCCAGCAAACCAATCACGCTTTCAAATTCGGTTCGGCTGTGACGGCGCAATTGCTGGCCGGCAATGGCCAGACGGCGGCGGATCGTGAACAATACCGTTCGCGTGTTTCGTCGCATTTCACGACGACGGTATTGGAAAACGATTTGAAATGGCCGTTTTGGGAAGAGTGGCAATCGTGGAATCGGCAGGCGACGATGGATACTTTCGCCTGGTTGAAGGCTCAAAATCTGACCGTGCGCGGGCATAATCTGATCTGGCCGAGTTCGAGCAATTTGCCAGCGGACGCGCGCAATCTGTCGGGCGAAGCTTTGAAAACGCGCATTGACCAGCATTTCACAGACATTCTGAAGCCGGAACATGCGGGCGGGAAGTGTTATCAATGGGATGTGGTCAACGAACCTTACACGAATTTCGACATTCAAGGGCGCATCGCCGCTGGCGCGACGCCACAATCGAACGGCAAGCTGGGCAATCAGGAAATCGTCCGCTGGTTTCAACTGGCGCGAAATCTCGATCCGCAGGCGCAATTGTTCGTCAACGATTACGACATTCTGGCGGCAGGTGGCGCGGACGTGAATCATCAAACGTATCTGTTTGAGTTGACCAGATGGATGCTGGAACAGGGCGCTCCGGTAGACGGCGTGGGCATGCAGGGACATTTCGACCGCATAACTCCTCCGGCGTTGATGCAAACGATCATCGAACAATTTTCAACCTTGCCGGTGCAATTGGCGATCACTGAATTTGACATCAACATGGCCGACGAAGAGTTGCAGGCTGAATACACGCGAGACGTGATGACCATGATTTTCAGCCAGCCGAAGTTCACAGATTTTCTGATGTGGGGATTCTGGGAAAAGTCGCACTGGTTGCCGCTCGGCGCAATGTACCGCGCTGATTGGTCGTCCAAGCCGAACGCGCTGGTTTACAACGATCTGCTGTTTCGGGAATGGTGGACGAACGCCAGCGGAGAAAGCGACGCGACTGGCCGATTCGCAACTCGCGGCTTCAAAGGCTCGTACAACGTGACGGCTGTGCATGGTCGCGCTTCGCAAACAGTAACCGCAACGATCGAGCAAAGCGGAGAAGTGATCTTGATGCTGGATGTCGTTGCAGGCCGCTCGCCGATTCGGCGAGATCAACCGCGTTCAATTGGACAATGATGGAGCGCACACAACTTCGCGTGCGCTTACAGAAGCGCGCGAGGGCGCGTGCGTTCCCAGAAGGAGTAAAGCAATGGCTGTAAGTTTGACTTCGACGATCAATACATGGGCTTTGCTGCCGCTGCGATTGGCGTTGGGAGTGATCTTTTTCGCTCACGGAGCGCAGAAGTTGTTCGGCGTTTGGGGCGGCAGAGGATTTTCCGTCTGGATTTCCGGCGTTGCGCCCTTCGGTTTGCAACCTTCGTGGTTGTGGCTGGGGGCGGCGGCTTTTGCCGAATTCGTCGGCGGATTGATGGTCATGTTCGGCTTCATGACTCGCATCGGAGCGTTTTTACTGACCTGCGTGATGGGCATAGCCATGGCCGGCGTGCATTGGAAAAACGGATTGTTTCTGAACAACGGCGGTTTTGAATATACGCTGGCGCTGTTTGCCATGGCGTTGACGTTGCTGATTGCTGGCGCAGGAAACGGTTCGATTGATTTTCAACGCTCCGGCAAGGGCAAATCCGCCGGGAACTGAATGCTTGACGCATTTCCAGCGCGCGTGTTACTTCACTTGCCAATTCGCATTCAAATTCAATTCTTGGAGAGATAATTGTGATTCAACTTTCCGGCTTTCGTTCGGCTTTAGCCTTCATTTGTCTTTTGTTTCTGTACATTCCTGTTTCGGCGCAAAGCTTCGAATTCCTGCCCGGCGCGAAATACGATCCGGCAATTCCCACGCTGAAAAAAGTCGTCGGCCACGACATAGGTGAAAAGATCACCATGCATCACGAAGCCGAAAAGTACATGACGGCTTTGCAACAAGCCGCGTCGAATCGCATAAAAGTCTTCAAGTACGCCGAAAGCTGGGAAGGCCGCGCGCTGTATGTGATGGCCATTGGGTCGCCCACGAACATCGCGCGATTGGATGAAATCAAAGCCGGAATGCAGCGGCTGGCTGATCCGCGCAAAATTTCGGCGGGCGACGCCAATTCGCTGATTGCCTCGTTGCCTTCGACGGTATGGCTGATTTGCGGAGTTCACGGCAACGAAATTTCCAGTGTGGATTCGGCGTTGATGACGGCTTATCACATGCTGGCGGCGCAGAACGATGAAGTCGTGACGGCGGCGATGAAAAACTCCATCGTGCTGATTGATCCGATGCAGAACCCCGACGGGCGCGACCGTTTCATCAATTACTTTCGCCAGAACGTAGGCCGCTTTCCAGACGCCGATCTGCAATCCGCCGAACACAACGAAGTCTGGCCCGGCGGGCGCACGAATCATTACCTGTTCGACATGAACCGCGACTGGTTCACGCAATCCCAACCGGAAACACGCGGGCGCACGAAAACCTATCTGGAATGGTTCCCGCAGGTCGTCGCCGATCAGCACGAAATGGGCACTAACAGCACGTTTTATTTCGCGCCGCCTGCCTTGCCCTGGAATCCGAACCTGACCAAATCGCAGCTTGACTGGCTGAACCGGCTTGGCCGCAACAATGCGGCGTGGTTCGACCGCTTCAAATTCGATTACTTCACGCGCGAAGGCTACGATTCGTTTTATCCGGGTTATGGCGAAGGCTGGCCACTCTTTCACGGTTCGATTGGCATGACTTATGAACAGGCCAGCGTGCGCGGGTTGCTGGCCAGGCGCGATGACGAAACGACCATGCATTACCGCGAATCTGTGCAGCATCATTTCGTGGCGGCGCTGGCGACGATTGAAAGCACGGCCAAAAACCGCGAAGCGTTGCTCAAACATTTTTACGATCATCGCCGCACAGCCATCGAAGAAGGCAAAACCGGCGCGGTCAAGGAATACATCATCGCTCCGGGCAACGATCCAAATCGCGCGGCCCGGTTGGCGGCGACGTTGATGATGTCCGGCATAGAAGTCAAACGCGCCGACGCGGCGTTCAGCAATCCGAAGACCCGCGATTACAACGAAGGCCAGTTGCAGTCGCGCGAATTTCCGGCGGGCAGCTTTATTCTTTCACTGGATCAACCCGCCAAAAGGTTGCTGAAAACCCTGATGGATCAACAGACCGATCAGGACAAGGAGTTTCTGGATGAACAGCGCCGCCGCAACAAGCTGCGCCAACGCGAAGAGTTTTACGATGTGACCGGCTGGTCGTTGCCGTTTCTGTTCGATGTGCAGTGTTACGTTGCTGAACAAACTTCATCGGTGCAGGCAACCGTGTTGAAGGATTTGCCGAAACCGGTTGGCCAATTGCGCGGCGGACAGGCAAAGCTGGCGTATCTGATTCCGTGGGGAACGCAATCGGCGGCGGCGGCTCTGGCAGATTTGTTCCGTCAGGATGTGCGCGTTCACAGTTACGACAAAGGCTTCAAACTGAACGGCACTAACTTTCCTGCCGGAACGCTGGTCGTCAAATTGAAAGACAACCCGGCGAATCTGCACGAACGAATGACTCGGCTGGTTGCGGAACACGGGGTGGATGTTTACCAGACCGACACAGCCTGGGTCGAAGAAGGGCCGAACATCGGCAGTTCGAATGTGAATTACCTGCCTCGCCCGCGCGTGGCGATTGCCTACAACCAGCCGGTGTCGGGCGGGTCGGTTGGCTGGTTGCGATATTTGATCGAGCAGCGATACGGTTATCCGGTGACGACGATTCGCGCGGATCAACTGCGCGGCGCAGATTTGAGCCGGTACAACGTTTTGATTCTGCCGGATACTGGCGCTGGTTACACCGGGCAACTTGGCGACGGAGCCAGCCTGCGCGAATGGGTGCAACGCGGCGGAACGCTGGTTGGGCTGGCGGGTGCAACTACCTGGCTGGCGGATGAAAAAGTCAATCTGCTGGCGACCAAACGGGAAAAACGCGATAAGCCGGGCGCTGCTACGGCAGGCAAGGAGCGCACAGAAGCAAAAGAAGACGCCACGAAAGCTCCGCCCGCCGATCCGATTGAAAAAGCCATTGAGCCTGCCGACGAATTTCCCAGCGCAACTTCGGGAGCCATTCTGCGCGTTCGAGTGAACAATTCGCATTGGTTGGGATTTGGGTATAACGACACGACAACGGTGATGGTGGACAGCAACCGCATTTTTTCGCTGGTCAAACTGGATCGCGGCACGAACGTCGCGGTTTATCTGCCAGAAGATAAATTCTTTGCCAGCGGCTTTATGTGGGACGACGCGCGCAAACAGCTTCCGAACAAGGCTTATCTGATACATTCGCGTGTTGGGCGTGGCAACGTAGTTGGTTTTGCCGAAGACCCGAACTATCGCGCTTTCATGGACGGGCTGAACGTCATGTTTTTGAACGCTGTGTTTTTGGGGCCGGGACACTGATCGTATGAGAACACTCCTCCGAGAACTGCTTTTTCCACTGATCGCCGTGCTGGTCGCGTTTGCCATTGGCGGATTAGTAGTGCTGGCGATTGGCGACAATCCGATTGCTGTCTATCGGCTGCTGATTTCCAGTTCCTTCGGTCTGTTCGAAGCGACGGGTAAATTCACATGGGACAATTGGGGTTACACGCTGTTTAACGCCACACCGCTGATTTTCACCGGGCTGGCGGTTTCGCTGACGTTCAAATGCGGTTTGCTGAACATAGGCGCGGAAGGGCAGTTGTATGTCGGAGCTTTTGCCGCGGCATGGGTCGGGTTCACGTTCAATGGTTGGCCGGGCTGGGTCTTGATTCCAATGGCGATGTTGGGGGCGATGCTGGCAGGCGGATTTTGGGGCGCGATTCCCGGCGTGTTGAAAGCCCGTTTCGGTTCGCACGAAGTCATCAACACCATCATGTTGAATTTTATAGCCATCGGATTGGTCAGTTACCTGACGCAGAGCCGATACAAAGTTCCCGGCGATGCGATCATGCAAACCAAACCGATTGCCGAACAGGCGCACATCGCGCGGTTTTCGACTTTGCTGTCGCCGCTGGGCATTGACTTTCCCGAACGCATTCCGCTCAACGTGGCGTTTCTGTTGGCCTTGCTGATGTGTTTTCTGGTGTGGGTGTTTTTGTGGAAAACGAAATGGGGCTACGAAATTCGCGCCGTCGGCCAGAATCCTTCGGCGGCGGAATACGGCGGCATCAGCGTCCAGCGGCAGATTATTTTGGCAATGGCGTTGTCAGGCGCGCTGGCCGGAATGGTCGGCATAGGCGAGGTGCTGGGTTATCGTTATCGCTACTACCACGATTTTTCGCCCGGATATGGTTTTGCCGGAATCGCCGTCGCGTTGCTCGGACGCAATCATCCGATTGGAGTCGTGCTGGCAGCAATCTTGTTTGGCGCGCTCAACCGCGGCGGATTGTTCGTTGACATTTTCACCGACAAGGTTTCCAAAGACCTGGTGCAGGTGCTTCAAGGCATTATCATTCTGTTTGTTGCGATGGAATGGGTGTTCCGTCGAATGATTTTGCGAAAACCTGCTGCTGCAAAAGCCTGATCTGGCGAAGAAAGGAACTCAACATGAAAAAGCTGAACGTGCGTTGGTTGGTTTGCCTGACGCTGTTGGTTGGCGGTCTGGCCCATCAGTCGCAGCACCAAATGCGATCCTTTGCCGCCAGCCAAAGTAAGTCTTCGGTTGCTGAACGCATTGCTCGCGTTGAAAGCGGATTGTTGCCTGCCGTAGTTGTTAAAGATCAAACATCAGCGATGACTATTGCCGACCGCATGAAGCACTACAAAGTTCCCGGTGTCAGCGTCGCCGTCATCAACGACGGAAAAATCGAATGGGCGAAAGGTTACGGAGTGACGGAAGCAGGCAGTTCGACGGCGGTGACGACCGAGACCATGTTTCAAGCCGCTTCAATCAGTAAACCCGTTGCCGCAATGGGTATGCTGGCGCTGGTGGAAAAAGGCTTGTTCACGTTGGATGAAGACGTGAACGGCAAACTGAAATCATGGAAAGTGCCGGAAAACGAATTTACCAAAGAGCAGAAAGTCACTTTGCGCCGTTTGGCCAGCCACAGCGCCGGGCTGACGGTTCATGGTTTTCGCGGCTACGCGGCAGGCGAAGATGTCCCGACTACGGTTCAGGTTTTGGATGGAGAAAAGCCTGCGAATTCCGCCGCTGTTCGCGTCAACGTAAAGCCCGGCAGTCTGTGGCGGTATTCCGGAGGAGGGATCACGGTGATGCAACTGTTAATGAGCGAAATGACTGGAAAAACTTTTCCGGCGTTGATGCAGGGACTGGTGCTTGGCAAACTCGGCATGAAGAACAGCACTTACGAACAGCCTTTGCCCGCTGGAAAAATTGCGAAAGCGGCGATGGGGCACCGCCCGAATGGCGAACTGGTCAAAGGCAAGTCCCACACCTACCCCGAAATGGCTGCCGCCGGATTGTGGACGACGCCGACTGATCTGTCGAAATTCGCCATCGAAATTCAAAAGTCGAAAGCCGGAAAGTCCAACAAGGTTTTGTCGCAAGCGATGACTGTGCAGATGCTGACGAAACAGTCTGGTGATTACGGTCTTGGCGTTGCCGTCGGCGGCGAAGGAAACAAAGCCAGTTTCAGCCACGGCGGATCGAACGAAGGTTTCAAATGCAATTTGTTTGCTTACAGTGAAACCGGGCAAGGAGCAGTGGTTATGACCAACGGCGATTTGGGCGGCCAACTGGCGTCGGAAATCTTTCGCAGCATCGCGCGCGAATATGGCTGGCCGGATTTCAAACCGGTGGAGCGCATACTGGCAAAAGTGAATCCCGTAATCTTTCAGTCGTATGTCGGTGAGTACGAGGTCAATGGAAAAGTCGTCGTGACAACCGAAGGCGGAAAGCTATTCTTCCAACCTCCCGGCGGCGGAAAAGATGAATTGTTTCCTTCATCAGAAACGGAATTTTTCCCACAGGTGCAAAACATCAGAATCGTTTTCAAGAAAGACAGCCAGGGCACGGTCACGGGGTTGGCTGCGCATTTTGGCGATGGACGAGTGCTGGAAGGGAAGAAAGTCAAATAGCGGTTGGGTTGGAGGCGCTGCATGCTCAGAAACATTATCAACTACACGCTTATTGCTTCGACGATTCGGTTGTCTACGCCGTTGATACTTGCTGCATTGGGCGGGCTGTATTCCGAACGCAGTGGAGTCATCAACATCGGTTTGGAAGGCATGATGCTGGCCGGAGCGTTCACGGCAGCGGCGGTGACAGTGTTTACGCACAGTTCGTTGATTGGCGTGTTGGCGGCTGTGGCTGCGGGATTGTTGGTTGCGGCTCTGCATGCGGTGGCCACGATCAATTTTCGCGCCGATCAGGTGGTCAGCGGGACGGCGATCAACATCCTGTTTCTGGGGGTTCCGGCGTTGTTGTCCGGCGCGTTGTTTGAATCCACCGGGGCGACTCGGCAATTGACGAAAGATGAAGTCCTGCCGGACGTGATGATCTTCAATCCCGATTCGTCGCCAATGCTGGCGTCGGTCTTCAATCAAAAGCCGATCGTTTACCTTGCCTTTTTGGTCGTGGGAATTTCGGTTTACGTGCTTTATCGAACTCGATTCGGATTGCGATTGCGCGCCGTTGGCGAAAATCCCGAAGCGGCAGACACTGCGGGCGTCAATGTTCGTCGAATGCGCTGGGCCGGAGTTTTGATTTCCGGCGCGCTGGCGGCGCTCGGCGGGGCGTATCTGTCCATTGGCCAAAGCTCGCAATTCACGCGCAACATGACCGCCGGACGCGGCTTCATCGCGCTGGCAGCACTGATTTTCGGCAAATGGCATCCGGTGGGGGCCTTGATGGCGTGTTTGCTGTTCGGCTTTGCCGAGGCGGTTTCGATTCGTATGCAGGGCAACGTCAACATTCCCAACCAGTTTGTTTTGATGATTCCATACGTGCTGACTATGGTGGTGCTGGCCGGATTGATTCGTCGAGCCGATCCGCCCAAAGCGCTCGGCGTGGCTTATGTGAAAGAGTAGCGTTTGTAGTTCCGCCTTGAGGCGTCTGTCGTGCAGTATGAATTCAGGCCGCCTGAAGGCGGAACTAGGAGCGTGATTTTGAAAAGAGGTGTAATGACAAGTTCGATTTTTGATCGCGCGCAAACGTCTGCGCGGTTCATTCGTGAGCGTATCAACGCGGAAGTGGATGTAGCGGTGGTGCTTGGTTCCGGCTTGGGAGCTTTTGCCGAAACGTTGGAAGACAAAACCATCGTTCCTTATGAAGAGATTCCAGACTTTGCCCGTTCGACGGTCGAAGGGCATTCGGGACGATTGGTTGTGGGCACGTTGCCGGGAACTTCGATCAATGTCGCGGTGATGCAGGGACGATTTCATTATTACGAAGGTTATTCGCTGGACGAAGTGACCTTGCCGATTCGAGCCTTTGGAGCAATGGGCGTCAAAAAGCTGGCGTTGACCAATGCCGCGGGCGGAGTCAATCACAGTTTCAAGGCAGGCGATTTGATGCTCATCAGCGATCACATCAATTTGATGATGCTCAGCCCGCTGCGTGGCCAGCACGACAATCGGTTAGGCGAGCGATTTCCCGATATGAGCGAGGTCTATTCCCGTGAATACCGGCGAATCGCCAAAGAAGTCTCGGCGGAACTCGGCGTTCGATTGACGGAAGGAATTTACATGTCGCTGCAAGGGCCGAATTACGAAACTCCGGCGGAAATTCGCATGATGCGATTGCTCGGCGCGGACGCCGTCGGCATGTCCACCGTGCCCGAAGCCATAGTCGCCAGGCAAATGGGGATGAGCACTCTTGGCATTTCGCTCATCACCAACGCCGCTGCCGGAATCGAAGACGCTCCGATCAATCATGCCGAAGTGATGGAAATGGGGCATCGCGTCAGCAATCAGTTTTGTGAACTGCTGACGAAAATTATCGTCAGGATGTAGCAGGCGGAAAACCAATCGGAAGCTTCGCGCTTTTATTACAGCAGGCAGGATGCCTGCGTACCCAGTTGAGATGATTATTGGAATTTGTGGCGGAACAGGTTCGGGCAAGACGACTGTCGCGCGACGCATTTTGGAAAACGTCAGCGACGAATACGTGGTGTTCTTTCAACAGGACAGTTATTACCGCAATCTGGACGACATGCCGCCGGAATTGCGGCACCAGATCAATTTCGATCATCCGGATGCGCTGGATAACGATCTGTTCATCAATCACGTCAAGGCTCTGCGCGCTGGCGAGGCGATCAAGATGCCTGTGTATGACTTTGCGGTTCATTCGCGCAAAGCCGAAACGGTTCCGGTTCAGCCCAAACCGATCATGATTATCGAAGGCATTCTGATTTTTGTGGATGCCGCGTTGCGCGAACAGATGGACATCAAAATCTTTGTGGATACTGACGACGATTTGCGATTTATTCGCCGGTTGCAACGCGATGTGAACGAACGCGGACGCACGGTCGAATCGGTCATCAAACAGTATCTGGAAACCGTCCGTCCCATGCATCAGCAATTCGTCGAACCGTCCAAACGCTATGCCGATGTGATAATTCCCGAAGGCGGGTACAATGAAGTCGGCATTGATTTGATCTCCGGCAAAATTCGCATGCAGCTTGAAAGGGAACTGGTGAAAACTTCGTGAACGACAGCGGCAAAACAGCGGAAGAGTTGATTGAATTGGCCAGCCAGGCTCGCCAGTTTTCCTATTCGCCTTATTCAATGTTCAGAGTTGGCGCGGCAGTCGAATGCAACGACGGACGAATTTTCACCGGCTGCAATGTCGAAAATGCCAGTTACGGTTTGACGATGTGCGCCGAGCGTGTTGCGTTGGGCAAGGCGATTTCCGAAGGCGCCAGGGAGTTCACACGCATTGCCGTCATTGCCGACGCCAAAGCGCCGGTTCCGCCGTGCGGAGCCTGCCGCCAGGTGATTTCGGAACTCTGCGGCTCCAAGATCGAAGTCGTCATGTCCGATATGAACGGCAGGATCGAAACTCATACGATCAGTCAGTTGTTGCCCGAAGCATTCGACAAAAGTTTCCTCTGAATTTCGCTGTAGTCCCCCAAGAAAAAGCAACCATGGTTTTGTCTCCGGAGGTGCATGAGTCATGACCACTTTGGATTTTGTTTTTGGGATGACGTTGTTGTTGACGGTTCAGGACCGCGCTTATCTGGCCTTGGAAAAACAGGCTGTCGCCGCCGTTCGACAAGTTCCGGCTTCGCAGTTGGATTCTCAATTGCCGGAACGTTCTTTTACTTCCTGGTTGAATCAATTGGTGGGGACGCAATCGGGCGTCACCTGGCAATTGACTGATTGCGGCGAACAAACGGGCAACGCGACAGACCGAAAGCGAGAGATGCCGACCTGCGTCGAGGCCGTGGCGATCACACCAAATGACCGCAAAGTTTTCATCAACATTCTGGTCGGAACGGTTCAACGCGGAATTGTCGGTGCGCCGCAGCTTTATTTTGCCGTTGTCGAACACAAAGGCGAGTTTTATACGGCCAAACGATTGAGCGATTTGCCCGGCTTGTTGACGAAACCATTGAAACCCAAAACCAGGCCGGTAACTCTGCCCAATGTGCAGGCGAAACAATCGCCGCCAGTGGTTTCTGCTTTTGTGCGCTCTGCGCCGATTGCAATGACGCCGCCGCCGTCAACGCCAGTTGAAATTCAACCGCCTCTGGCTCCATCACGTGGCGCAATTGCGAAGCCAACTTATGCGGCGTTGGGCGAAGTCGTCACCAAAGTCACACCGGAATATCCGATCACGGCCAGGCAAATCGCTGTCACAGGCGAAGTTCAGGTTCGAGTGCTGGTTTCGGAGCAGGGAAACGTTCTGGAAGCGAAAGCCGTCAGCGGGACTGCGTTGTTCAGACGGTCGGCGGAAATCGCCGCTGGCAAATGGGTGTTCAAACCCGCAATGTTGAACGGCAAACCGGCCAAAGCAGAAGGAACAATCATTTTTATTTTCACGCGGAATTAAAGCTTGTCGCGTTCGCGTCATCAACGATGAAAGCAAAACCAAAAATCAACAAACCTCCGATTCTCTTTTCTGAAACTCAAAAAATCATCGCCACGCTGGAAAAGCGTCTGGGCACGACGGTCATAGCGTATTGGGACGCGCCGAATGGCTCGGTTTGCCAGGACGACGTGGTCACGTTTTACGCCTTGCTGCGCCATCTGGGAAAACAGAAAAACCTGACCCTGTTCATCAAATCCGACGGCGGGACGGGCACGGCTTCGCTCAGAATCGTGCATTTGCTGCGGCAATACTGCGAAAATTTGACGGTCATTGTTCCGCTGAACTGCGTGTCGGCGGCGACGATGATCGCGCTCGGAGCCGACGAAATTCAGATGGGGCCGCTGGCGTATTTGTCCGCAGTGGATACTTCGCTGACGCATGATCTGTCGCCGATTGATTTGAACAACAATCGCGTCAGCGTCAGCCTGGACGAATTGACTCGCATCATCAATCTCTGGCGCAAGGAAGCCAAAGACGAAGGCGCGAATCCTTATGCTTCGATCTTCAATCACATTCACCCGCTGGTGATTGGCGCAGTGGATCGCAGCAGTTCACTTTCGATCCGGTTGTGCAACGAAATCTTGTCTTACCACATGCGTGACAAGAAAAAAGCCGAACGCATCAGCCGGATTTTGAATTCCGATTATCCGTGGCATTCATACCCGATTACGATCAAGGAAGCTCAGCGTGTCGGATTGAACGCCACACCGCTGGATCCAGATGTGAACAGCCTGCTGCTGGAATTGCACGAAGTGTATTCCGAAATGGGACAACGCGCGGTGACGGATTTCGACGAAGCCAATTATCACGACAACGAAATCCTGAACATCATAGAAGGGCGCGGTTTGCAGGTCTTTTATCAATCGGACAAGGATTGGCATTATCGTTCGGAAGAGCGTCGCTGGATTTCGCTGAACGACAACAGTTCGTGGCGGCGTGTGGAAAAGAAAGTCGGAAAGATCGTTCAAAGCGTACTTCACCTGCGATAGCCGTTCAGACTTCACGCTTGAGCGTGCAACGAAACTCAACACGCTGAAGCGTGAACTCTGAACTAATTCAAGTATGAAGAAGTTTGTTGGCATTGTGGTTTTATTGGCAGCGGTTATTTTGCTGTCAGGACAACGTCGTGCCGGTTCGTCGGCAGGTTCGATTGATCTGTTGATTACTGGCGGCACGGTGGTGACTATGGATGGCGAACGGCGGGTTTTCGACAACGGTTTTGTCGCCATTCGCGGCGAACGAATTATCGCCGTCGGCGACGCGGCTCAGTTGAACGCCAAAAACTACCGCGCCAAACAAACGATTGACGCTCGCGGCAAAATCGTTTTGCCCGGATTGGTCAACGCGCATACGCACATTCCGATGACGCTGTTTCGCGGGATAGCCGACGATCTGAATTTGCAGGACTGGCTGACGAAATACATCTTTCCGGCAGAGGCCAAAAACGTCACCCGCGAATTCGTCGTCGCCGGAACGCAGCTTGGCCTGGCGGAAATGATTCGAGGCGGCATTACGACTTATGCCGATATGTATTATTTCGAAGACGCCATTGCCGAAGAAACCAAACGCGCCGGAGTGCGCGGCGTGCTGGGCGAAACGGTGATTGATTTTCCGGTAGCCGACAACAAAACCTGGACCGAAGCGATGGCCTATACCGAACGGTTTTTGACACGCTGGAAAGGCGATTCGTTGATTACAGCAGCCATTGCTCCGCATGCGCCGTATACGGTCAGCACGGAACATCTGAACGAAGTTCGCGCATTGGCCGAGCGGCTGGATGCGCCGATTTTGACGCATCTGGCCGAAGCTCCCACCGAAACGGAGTTCATGGCCAAAAATTTCAATTCGCGTCCGGCGATGTATCTGGAACGGATCAATTTTCTTTCGCCGCGCGTGCTGGCAGCGCACGTCGTTCACGTCAACGACCAAGAAATCGCCATTCTCAAACGCCGCGAAGTCGGCGTGGCTCATTGCCCGCAATCGAATATGAAGCTGGCTTCGGGAACGGCGCCGGTTCCGGCCATGCTGAAAGCCGGATTGCGACTGGGACTGGGAACCGACGGCGCAGCGTCCAATCACGATCTGAGTTTGTGGGAAGAGATGGATACGGCGGCCAAATTGCACAAACTGATGACAGGCGATCCGACGGCGATTCCTGCTCAGGAGGCGCTGGCGATGGCGACCATGGGCGGAGCGCGTGCGCTGCACCTGGAACAGGAAATCGGTTCGCTGGAAGCGGGCAAGCGCGCGGATGTGATTCTGGTGGATTTGAGCGCGACTCATCTGACGCCGATTTACAATCCGCTTTCGCATCTGGTTTATGCGACGAAGGCTTCGGATGTTTCAGACACCATCGTCAACGGTCGTGTGCTGATGCGAAATCGCCGCTTGCTGACGCTCAACGAAGAAGCGATTAAAATGAAAGCCCGCGCTTATCAAAAACAAGTCAGTCAAAGTTTGAAGCAATAATTGAAGTCGGAAAACTGCTGAGGATGGAACTTATGAAAACGATTCTACTGGCTCTTGGCTTGATTCTTGTCGTTTCTCAAGGCCGGATCGTTGCGCAAACATCTGCCGCCAATAAACCTGTGACTCCGAAAGCGGAGCAGGAAAAACCAGACATTCCTGCGTCGGAATTGATTACTCAGGGCAAGGCGTTGTATCGCACCGCACGGTTCAAACCGGCGATGGCGAAATTCGAGGCGGCGCTCAAACAGGAGCCGGACAATGACGAAGCTCTGGGCTTGGCTGCGGAAACGGCTTTTCGGTTGGACAGCCAGGCCGCTGCGCGCGATTACTTTTTGAGGCGCGCCGGATTGCCCGACCAGAAAGAATCCGTCAAAGCCTACAGTTTTCATCGCGCGGCCATGACCTGCTGGCGCGAAGCTCATGATCTGGTTGCCAAATACATCGAAATCAAAAAAGGCAAAGCCACCAACAACCTGCCTGAAAGCACTCAGCAGGACGTGGCGGAAATCATTGCCAACGGCATTGAATACGCAACGCGCGCGTTGAACCTGCGCTCCAATTTCGCCGACGCCTATAACATTCGCAATCTGCTGCACGCCGAAGCGGCGCTGGCGGCGACGGATGAAACGATGGCGAAAAGCAGTTGGCAAAAATCGTTGGACGATTTGCGAATGGCTCAGACATTGGCCCGTTCTGCTTACCCTGAAAAAAACACTGCCGATTTCAACTTTCCGACCGTTCGGATTTCCGAATTCGCTCGAACCAAAGAAGAACAGGATCAGCAATCGGACGAAATGCTGAAAATCATCGAAGGCGGAAAACCAGTGAAAAGAGCGCAGGCGATTTTTCCAGCCATTCGACCTGGGAAATCTGTTGAATCGGTCGGCGCAGCTTCCAAAGAAAGCGCCCCGCCCGGCAAGGTCAAGGTGGAAGTGCTGGTTTCAACCGAAGGCAAAGTGGTGTTTTCTCACATCGTTGATGGCCGGTCTGATTTGAACAGCGCGGCGATTCTGGCGGCTCGCGCCTGGACGTTTGAACCGGCTTTGCTGGACGGCCAGCCGGTGCAGGTCAGCGGCGTCATCAGCTTTGACCTGAAACCGACAAGGCCTGCAACCACCGCGCCCGCGAAAAAACCTTGAAGTTTGCAGTCTTGCAGCGGTTTGCAGTTGTCTGTGCCTGAACAGGAATTAGGATTTAGGAATTGGGATTTAGCAACTGCCCGACGTTCGCTCTACTCAGAGCATGTTTGCAAATTCGTATAACCGTTTTTAGCTCCGTGGGAGCGGCCTGTTTATAGCTTGGCAAGAGGCAAATCCCCAAGCTCCATAGGAGCGACCTGTGCATAGGCCGCTCCTATGGAGCTTGGGGGGGACGAATACGTCATTTCTATAAACAAGTCGCGCCTCTGGCGCTAATTTCCAAACAGGCTCTCAGAGTCTAATCCTAGCTCCTAAATCCAAGCTGAACCTGTGTCTTGAAAACATTGCAGACTTGTCGTAACCCGATTCGTCTTAGCGCCGTATTCAGTGTCGCAGGCATTTCATACTGCAAGTCCTTTCCACCAATTCAACTGCCAATCAGAGGAGGTTTAGTCATGAACCGCGCCATGCGCAAATTCGCGTTTTATCTGTTGAGTGTTGTTGTGCTGCTGCCCGGCTTTCAGGTTTCGGCTCAGACGCCTTATCAAAAGCCGCCGAAAGCCGTGTTGGATGTGCTGGACGCGCCGGCGTCGCCCGGAGTTTCGGTCAACCCGACGCGCGACCGAATGCTTTTGCTGCAAACAACGCGGTATCCGTCCATCGCCGAGTTGTCCGAACCGATGCTGCGATTGGCTGGGCTTCGCATCAATCCCAAAACCAACGCCATGCACATGGCCGGGCGCATCATCGGTTTGACGCTGAAAACGATTCCTGATGGCAGGGAAACCAAAATCGCCACGCCTGCCGGAGCCAGATTCGGCAGCGTGTCGTGGTCGTCGGACGGGAAACAATTCGCTGTCACGAGCATTGCCGACGGCGGCAGCGAATTGTGGATCGGCGATGCCGCGACGGGGAAATTGCGAAAACTGCCGGGTGTCAAGCTCAACGCAGCTTATGGCGAAGCCTTGCAGTGGATGCCGGACAGCAAAACATTGCTGGCGCAAACCATTCCCGCCGGACGCGGCGGCGCTCCAGTCGCTCCGACTGTGCCGATTGGCCCGACCGTTCAGGAAAATTTCGGCAAAGCGACTCCGGCCATGACCTTTCAGGATTTGCTGAAGAACCCGCACGACGAAAAGCTGTTCGAGTATTACGCCACGTCGCAACTGGCAATGGTCAATGCCGCGACGGGCAAAGCTTCGCCGATTGGTAAAGCGGCGGTTTACGCCAATGTGAATGTTGCGCCGGATGGAAACCATCTGTTGGTGGTCAGTAATCACAAGCCTTTTTCGTACACGCTGACTGCCGGGTCTTTCCCACGTGAAGTCGAAGTTTGGGATCGAAGCGGCAAACTGGTTCATAAATTCGCCAGTCTTCCGTTGCAGGATCAAGTGCCGATTGAAGGCGTGCCGTCAGGCCCGCGCGGGTACAACTGGCGTCCGACCGAACCGGCGACGCTGGTTTGGGTCGAGGCTTTGGACGGCGGCGACACCAAGAAAAAAGCTTCGCCGCGCGATGTGGTGAAGATGCTCAAAGCGCCGTTCACAGGGCAGTCGGTTGAACTGACCAAAACCGAGCATCGTTATGCCGGGCTGATCTGGGGCGAGAAAAACGGAATGGTGATGGTGCGCGATATGGATCGCAATACGCGCCGCAGCCGGACGTTTATGCTGAACGCCGACAATCCGTCGCAAGAGCCGAAACTGATCTGGAATCTTTCGATTCAGGATCGTTACAACAACCCTGGCCAGCCGGAAATGAAGCGGCTGCCGAACGGTCAGGCGGTGTTGCTGCAAAACGGAGACGACATTTTTCTGACCGGGCAGGGAGCTTCACCTCAAGGCGACCGCCCGTTCCTGGATCGGTTCAATTTGAAGACGCTCAAGGCCGAACGACTGTTTCGTTGCGATGCCGACAGTTACGAAAGCGTGACGCAATTGCTCAGCGACGACGGATCGAAGTTCATCACTCGACACGAAACGCAAACCTCGCCGCCGAATTATTTCATCCACACGGCAGGCCAAACTGACAAAGTCGCTTTGACGAATTTCCCAGACCCGACGCCTCAATTGCGAAGCATCAAAAAGCAGCTTGTCCGTTACAAACGCAAAGACGGCGTTGATCTTTCGTTTACGTTGTACTTGCCGCCGGATTACAAGGAAGGAACTCGATTGCCGACTGTGATCTGGGCGTACCCGCGCGAATTTGGCGACGCCGACACCGCAGGCCAGATCAGCGGTTCGACCAACCGGTTCACGACGATTGGTGGAACATCGCACCTGTTTTTCCTGCTCATGGGCTATGCGATTCTGGACGACGCTTCAATGCCTGTGGTCGGCGACCCTGAAACGATGAACAACACTTACATCGAACAGGTCGTCGCCAGCGCGCAGGCCGCCATTGATAAAGCCGTAGAAATGGGAGTCACCGACCGCAATCGAGTTGGAGTCGGAGGTCACAGTTACGGGGCGTTCATGACAGGGAATCTGTTGGCGCATTCGGACATTTTCAAAGCCGGAATCGCTCGCAGCGGCGCATACAACCGCACGCTGACGCCATTCGGTTTCCAGAGCGAACGCCGCACCTACTGGGAAGCGCCGGAGATGTATTTGAAAGTGTCGCCGTTTATGTCGGCTCACAAGATCAAGGAACCGATCCTGCTGATTCACGGCGAAGCGGACAACAATACCGGTACGCACCCGATTCAATCCGACCGCATGTTCCAGGCTTTGAAAGGCAACGGCGGCAACGTCCGGTACGTGACTTTGCCGCACGAATCGCACGGATACGCCGCGCGCGAATCCACAGAACATACCTTGTGGGAAATGATTACGTGGTTCGAGAAGTACGTGAAAGGCGGCGAGTCTCAAGCGCGGGCTGGCAAAGGGCAATAAACCTTTGACCAGACCATCAACCACAAAACATTCGGGGAGCGAAACTTGGACGTTTTCGCTCCCCGTTTTGCGTGAAGCAGGTCTTTAACGAAATGGGAAAAGTCAAAACTTGTCTCGTTTCGGTTGATGGCTGATAATTCGCGGGCACTCAAACCGATTCAAATTTCAAAGTTATGGCAAAAAAAGGGAATGTACTGGTAGTAGACGATGAAGAAGTCATGCGCGATGTGCTGGAAAGCCTGTTGTCGCAGGATGGGTATCGCGTGGATTTGGCAAAAACCGGCGAAGAGGGGCTGGCGCGATTTGGCGAACGAGCTTATGACGCCGTGTTGCTGGATGTTTCGATGCCGGGCATAGGCGGGTTGCGGACGCTGGAAGAGTTGTTGAAGCTCGACCGCGAAACCGTAGTGATTATGATTACGGCGTATGCCACGTTCGACACGGCCATTGCCGCCTGGCAGTTGGGCGCGTTCAACTGCATTCGCAAACCGTTTGAAAACGAACAGATTCTGAAAACGGTCGCCGCCGCCGTCAGTCGTCGTCGAGGCGATGAAGAACGGCGCGTGTTGCGTCGCACGTTGAAAGCCAGTGGCGACCGCAGCCGCATCGTCGGCACGTCAGCCGCAATGCGCGAAGTGTACGATCTGATTGAACAGGTCGCTCCGGCGCGTTCGACGGTCTTGGTGACGGGTGAATCGGGAACGGGGAAAGAAGTCGTGGCGCGCACGATTCACTTTTCCAGTCCGCGCGCCGAATCCGGCCAATTCGTCGCCGTCAATTGCAGCAACATTCCGTCGGAATTGTTGGAATCGGAATTGTTCGGCCACACCAAAGGCGCGTTCACCGGAGCCGTCGCCGCCAAAAAAGGATTGTTCGACGCTGCCGACGGCGGTTCGATCTTCCTGGATGAAATCAGCACCATTCCGCCGGAAACGCAGGCTCGCTTGCTGCGCGTGATTCAGGAACGCGAATTCACGCCGCTCGGCGACACTCAACCGCGTCGCGTGGATGTTCGCATCATTGCCGCCACCAATACTGATTTGCAGCGCGCCGTGAAGTCTGGAGATTTCCGCGAAGATTTGTTTTACCGGCTCAACGTCATCAACATTCATCTGCCGCCGCTTCGCAATCGCAAGGAAGACATTCTGCTGTTGGCGCAGCACTTCATTCGCAAATACAACGAAGAGAACGGACGTTCGATCTCCGAGCAATTGTCGCCGGAGGTTTTGAAAATTCTGGAAAATTACTCCTGGCCGGGCAATGTGCGCGAACTGGAAAGCACAGTCGAGCGCGCAGTGATTATTGCGCGCAGCAACGAACTGACGCAGGAATGTCTGCGCGAAGAAATCGTCAATCCGAATGCCAGAACCGGCGCGAATTCAGGCCCGCTGGATTCCGGCGCGTTGCTGGATGTCAGCCAGGGCATTTCGTTTTATGACGAAGTGTCGCGGTTCGAAATCGAATTGATTCGGCGTGCGCTGGAAGTAACCGGCGGCCATCAAAGCCGCGCGGCCAAGCTGCTGGGCATGAACAACACCACACTCAACAGCAAGATCAAGGTTTACAACATAAAATTTTGATGAACGCTCCTCCACTGCTTGAAATGCGCGGCATAGGCAAACGCTTTCCCGGCGTTGTGGCGCTCGACGCGGTTGATTTTCACGTCAACGCGGGCGAAATCGTCGCCCTGCTGGGCGAAAACGGCGCAGGCAAATCCACGCTCATGAAAATACTGGGCGGATTGCACCAACCCGACGCCGGAACCATTCAGGTTGACGGCTCGCCGGTGACGATTCATTCGGTCAACGATTCCATAGGGCTGGGCATTGGATTCATTCATCAGGAATTGAACGTGCTGGACAATCTGGATGTCGCGGCCAATGTGTTTCTTGGCCGCGAACCGGCGCTCGGCGGCGCGCTGAAACCGTTTCGGTTGATTGATCGGAAAAAGATGAATGCCGAAACGGTGATTCATCTTCGCCGTCTGGGGCTGGATGTTTCGCCTGACGTTTCGCTGAGCCGATTGTCCATCGCGCAACAACAATTGGTGGAAATTGCCAAAGCTCTTTCGCTCAACGCGCGGTTGCTGATTATGGACGAACCGACTTCCAGTTTGACGTTGACGGAAACTGAACGATTGCTGGAAGTCGTCAAGGATTTGCGGGCGCACGGCGTCAGCGTGATTTACATTTCACACCGGCTGGGCGAAGTCTCTCAAATCGCCGACCGAGCCGTTGTGCTGCGCGATGGACGCAACGCCGGAACTCTGGCGCGCGAAGAAATCACGCACGACCGCATGGTGCAATTGATGGTCGGACGCCAATTGCGGCACAGCTACGTTTCGCCGCCGCATGCGGCTGAAGACGTTTTTTTTGAAGTCCGCGATCTGGAAACAACGCGCTATCCCGGTCGCAAAATTTCATTCGCACTCGGCAAAGGCGAGATTCTGGGCTTTGCCGGTCTGGTCGGCGCAGGACGTTCGGAAATGGCGCAGGCGATTTTCGGCGTTGACGCCCGGTTGAGCGGCGACGTTCTGGTTGACGGTCACGAGGTGAAAATTGAATCGTCACGCGACGCCATTCGACAAGGCATTTATCTGGTTCCAGAAGATCGTCGCCAAACCGGTTTGATAGTCGAAAACACCATCCGCGAAAATATCAGCCTGCCTGCGTTGCCAAGTTACGCAGTTCGCGGTTTGGTCAACGTAGAGCGTGAGCGCGCGGCAGCTCAAATTGTCAGCACGCGACTGAATGTCAAAACCGGTTCGATTGAAACGCTGGTAAAGAATTTGAGCGGCGGCAACCAGCAAAAAGTCGTGCTTGCCAAATGGCTTCAGCTCGATCCGAAGGTGATGATTTTCGACGAACCGACGCGGGGAATTGATGTCGGCGCAAAAGCCGAAATTTATGAACTGATGCGCGGGTTGGCCGCAAACGGCGTCGGCGTCATTGTCATCAGCAGTGATATGGAAGAGATTCTGGGACTGAGCGACCGCCTGGCCGTTATGCATGAAGGCCGCATCACAGGCATTCTCGACCGCGAATCCTGCACCGAAGAAAACGTCATGCGGTTGGCAGTCGGCGGGCGCAAAGAGCAGTGATGATATGGAGCGCTGCGACTTGTCCCAGCTTTGCATTCAAAGCGGGTGTTTTCGCCTGCAACTAAAGGTTTGACGATGAACGAAAAGCGGTGTCGAGCCACCGCACTCCAAACGAAATTTCGATGGCAGAAAACGCAATTATCCGATCCCAAATTCGTAATCACCCAAGCCACAACTGGGCTTCGCTGAATTTGTTCAGCAAGGCCTATTACGTCATTCGCACGATCTTTCTCTGGATCGTCAGCATCGCGCATTTCTTTCCGGTTTGTTCGGTGTTGGTGCTGATGGGCGTGCTGGTTGATCCGCGCAAAAACGACAAACCGCAACGATGGTTGTTTCGCAACATTCTGCGACTGGCCGGAGTTGATTTCGAGGTCAAATACTCCCCCGGCTTTGACCGCCAGCGAACCAGTTTTTTCATCTGCAACCACATTGATCTGTGGGATGCCTTCATCATTTATTCGGCGATTCCGCAGTTCGTGCGCGGTCTGGAGCACGAATCGCATTTCAAGATTCCGGCCTACGGCTGGATGATGCGCCGATTCGGAAATGTGCCGGTTCCGCCAGAAGGCAATCTTGCCAAATACAAACAGATGATGAAGCTGACCAGAGAGCGGCTGGATTCGGGCGTCAGTTTGATAGTCTTCGCTGAAGGTTCGCGCACGCGAGACGGGTTCGTTGGCGAATTCAATCCCGGCGCTTTTCGTATGGCGATTCAATATGGTTACCCGATTGCCCCGATGAGCATAGTCGGCGCCTACGAATTCAGCAAAAAAGGCGATTGGAAGCTGTTTCCGTCGAAGATATCTGTGTACATGCACGACACGATTGACACCGCCGGACTCGGCAAAAACGATGTGGAACCATTGATGCGCCGCGTGCATGCAACTGTCGCCAAACCGGTCAATGAATATTACGGTGTGACGGAGCAACCGGTCGCTGTTGCCGCCGCTGCTTCGTTGCAGACAGCAAATTGAGATACGCATGAACATTCATGACCAAATTCGATTCGATCTGGCCTGTGCCTGTCGCATCATCGCCAACGAGAAAATGGACGACGGCATTGCCGGTCACATCAGCATTCGCATTCCCGGCAGCGATGAGATGTGGACGAATCCTTATCCGTTTTATTTCGCCGACATCACGCCGGACGACGTGGTGCGCGTGGATGTGAAAGGCCGCGTGCTGGAAGGCAAACACCAGCCGAATCCTTCGATTGACATTCATCCGGCCATTTATCGCCGTCGCCCGGAAGTCGGCGCGATTGTTCATACGCATCCGCCTTACGCGACGGGTTACAGCGCGCTCGGTCGTGAAATTGAAGCCTTCGACCAACTCGGCGCGTTCATTTTTGAAGAACAGGCCGTATACAACGAATTCACCGGAACTGTGTTTTCCGAAGACGGAGCCGACCCGATAGCCGATGCGCTGGGCGCGAAAAACATCGGCGTGTTGAAAAATCACGGCTTGATTTCGGTGGGACCGGACATTCGTTTTGCGCTTGGCTACACATTGATGGCCGAACGCGCGGCTCGCATCCAGGCGATTGCCCTGCAATGCGGCGCGACAAAAGCCGACGCGCTGGATGACGAAGTCGCGCGGCAGACCAAAGCCGCCAACGTCGAGCTTGGGCATTACGAAGACACCTGGCAGGCGTTGATTCGCCGTTTGCGGAAGACCGATACGGATTTGTTTGCTGCCGACGCCGCCGATCTTTAATGCGCGCGGCGCTGATTCGTCGTAACCGAGCCAGGCAACCTGGCGTTGTACGTGTTGGGAATCCACGCAATTCGCGCTGGTTCCCGCAATCTCTTTTCACCTTCGAAAACTTCAAATCACAATTGGCCGCCTTATCACGGAGGAGCTTATGTCAAAACGCATGAGAGCTAGCATAGTTTTGTTGCTGAGTTTGGTATTGAGCATCAGCGTCCTGGCGCAGAAGCCGCGTTTGCTGGACAAGGAAACCTTCATGGAGATGGAGGGCGTGGGCAATCCGCAGATTTCTCCTGACGGCAAACAAATCGTCTTTACGCGCACCTGGGTGGACAAGGTCAAGGATCAATCGCGCAGCAATTTGTGGATTGTTGATGTGGACGGCAATCGAGTCCGTGAATTGATAGGCGGCGCGCGCAATGACAGTTCTCCGCAATGGTCGCCCGACGGCAAACGCATAGCCTTTTTGTCAGACCGCGACGGCACGAATCAATTGCATGTGATGTGGTTGGACACGCGCGAAGTCGCGCAATTGACGCATCTGGAACAAGCGCCGTCGAACATCAAATGGTCGCCCGACGGCAAACAGATCGCTTTCACGGGGTTTGTTGCCGACAACGAACCGATTCTTTCCGTTCGTTTGCCCGATCGTCCGCGCGGAGCCGAATGGGCGCGCCCGGCAGTTATTGTTGATCGTTTGCAATGGCGTTCGGACGGACGCGGCCCTTTGCCCAGAGGTTTCACACACGTGTTTACGCTCGACGCCACGCTGGGCGGCACGCCTCGACAGATCACCAGTGGCAAATTCAATCACACCGGATTTGACTGGTCGCCTGACGGCAAGACGATTTACGTCAGCGGCATTCGCAAACCGGACGCCGAGTATCTGCGCGGCGACAGCGAAATTTATTCGGTCAATCTGGCGACTTTGGACATCAAGCCGCTGACCGACCGCCAGGGACCCGACGGCAATCCGCAAGTTTCGCCCGATGGCAAGCTGATCGTTTATGTCGGCTACGACGACAAACGTTACACAAACCACATCAGCAGCCTGTATCTGATGAACAGCGACGGCAGCGGCAAACGGTTGCTGGCGGGCAATCTGCCAAGCTCGCCGCAGAATGTCGGATGGTGGGCCAACAGCGGCGGCCTGTATTTCACGTCGGAGGAAAAAGGGAAGACCAACGTGTTTTCGCTTTCGCTGACTGACAATGCCGCCAAATCGCTCGGAGCCAATCATTTCTTTCAGGGATTTTCCGTTGCCGACAATAACCAGGTGGCGGCGGTTCGTTCCGACCACAAACAACCCGGCGTATTGGTGACGTTCCCGGCCAGCAAGATGGCCGATATGAAAACTTTGGTGGACGTGAATTCCGATGTGCTGGCCGGCGTCAAACTCGGTGACGCCGAAGAAATGTGGTACACCTCCGCCGACGGCTGGAAGATTCAAGGCTGGCTGATCAAACCCGCTAACTTTGAACCGGGCAAGAAATATCCGATGGTGTTGTGGATTCACGGCGGCCCCTGGTCAATGTATTCGGCTGGTTGGAACTGGGCGTTTCAGAATTTTGCGGCCAATGGTTACGCCGTGCTTTACACCAATCCGCGAGGTTCGACCGGTTACGGGCAGGATTTCGTCAACGGCATTCAATACAGCTATCCGGGCAAGGATTACGATGATTTGATGGCGGGCGTGGACGAAGCCTTGAAGAAAGGATTCATTGACGAACGCAATCTGTTCGTTTGCGGAGGCAGCGGCGGCGGCGTGTTGACCGCCTGGATCGTCGGCCACACGGATCGCTTTGCGGCGGCGGTTTCGATGCGCCCGGTCATCAATTGGCATTCGTTCGTCGGCACGACCGACGGCCAGAGCTGGTACAACCAGTTCAGGAAATTTCCATGGGAAGACCCTATGGAATTCGCCGTGCGTTCGCCGCTGCATTACGTCGGCAATGTCAAAACGCCGACAATGGTCATGACCGGCGAAGAAGACCTGCGAACTCCCATCGGCCAGAGCGAAGAGTATTACCGCGCGCTGAAAATGCTGAAAAAGGAAACGTTGCTGATTCGCATCCCGGACGAATATCACGGCTTCCGGCGGCCTTCGCACAACCTGCTCAATCAGCTTTATCTGCAAGCATGGTTTGAAAAATACATGCGAAAGGACACGGCTAGCGTCAAAACGACAGGTAACTGAGCAAGCGGGGCAGCGATGGGACTCAAGCGCATCAAACGAGCCGTGAGAGAAGATCGCTACCAATTTTCAACTCACGCACTCGAAGAAGCGGACGAAGACAGTCTCACGGAAGAAGACATTCGAACTGCGCTGTTGAGTGGAAGCTTGGTGGAAACTTTGACTGATGATCCGCGCGGAGAACGTTTTGTCGTTCGCGGCAGTTCAGTGGCAGGGGATTGTGAGTTGGAAGTAGTATGCAGATTCTTGCCGTCAGGGCTGCTGCGTATAATCACGGTCTACGAATTGGAGTGATAGCTATGAACCAGGATTTCTGCGAATACTGTAATTCAGCGCTGCCATCGGAAGAAAAAACGGTGACAGTTTATCGCCATAGAAAAGGCAAGCACTTCATTTTTGAGCAGGTTCCGGCTCAGGTTTGTTCTCGCTGCGGCGAAAGATATTTCTCTGCGATGGTGACGCGAGAAATGGAAAATTTGATGAAGCAACCCAATCCGCTGGCCGATTCGATTTCCGTTCCGGTGATGGCGTTGGGCAAGGCGGCCTGAGCAAACTCTCTTCAATTTTCAAAAGGAAAAATCAGGAATGACATTACGCATCATTGCGTTCGGAGCGCACCCGGACGATTGCGAATTGAAAGCTGGCGGCGTGGCTGCGAAATGGGCTGCCGCCGGTCACAAGGTCAAATTCGTTGCCACGACCAACGGCGACGTGGGGCATTTTGCGATGGCGGGCGGGCCGTTGGCTCTTCGCCGCAAAGCTGAAGTGCAACGCACGGCGGAAATTCTTGGCATTGAAATGCAGGTGCTGGACATTCACGACGGCGAGTTGCTGCCGACGTTGGAAAACCGCCGCACCATCGCCCGGTTGATCCGCGAATGGCAGGCCGACATCGTGCTCTGTCATCGGACGTGCGATTATCATCCCGATCATCGTTACACGGGCGTCCTTGTCGAAGACGCCGCAGTGCTGGTTGCCGCTCCGTTTTTCGTCACGGACGTGCCGCCTTGCCCACGCAATCCAGTGATTCTCTATTACTCCGACAATTTCACTAAGCCTTATCCATTCGACCCGGCAATCATCGTTGCGGTGGATGACGTGATTGACAAAAAACGCGACTGCATCGAAGCCATGCCTTCGCAATTTGCCGACCGTGATTCGTGGATGGGGCGTTATCTGCCCGGCGTCCCGGAAGACGACGAGGGCCGACGAAATTTTATCCGCGATTGGTTGATTGATCGTGACGCCGATGTCGCCAGCCGATACCGCGACGCGCTGGTTCGCCGTTACGGCGAAGACACAGGCAAAGCCGTCAAACACGCCGAAGCTTTTGAGTTGTGCCAGTACGGCGCTCAACCAACGGCGGCGGAGTTGAACGAATTATTCCCGATGTAAACGACACCATTTTCAGGAGACCCATTTTGATGAATCGCAACGCAAAGTTGTTCTTTGGAATTTTGCTGGCTCTGGCCGTTTTGCTGCCCGCTGGCTGCGGCCAGAAATCCGGCAAGAAGCTGGCTTTCGTGACCAATAACGCTTCGGACTTTTGGACGATTGCCCGCAAAGGAACTGAAAAAGCCGATGAAGAATTGGCCGACGCCACCGTCGAATTCAAAATTCCTGCCGACGGGACTGCCGCCGAACAGAAACGCATCATTGACGATTTGCTGGCCAAAGGTATTGACGGCATAGCCATTTCGCCTGTTGATCCGGCAAATCAGACCGAGTTGATTAACCAGACGGCGAAACAGGCGTTGGTTGTTACGCAGGACAGCGACGCTCCCAACAGCCAACGCGCGGTTTACGTCGGTACTGACAACGTTGCCGCCGGGCGTCAGGCCGGACAGTTGCTGAAACAAGCCTTGCCCGATGGCGGAAAGATCGTCGTTTTCGTCGGCAAGCTGGACGCCCAAAATGCCAAAGAACGTTTGCAGGGAATCAAGGAAGAGATTGCCGCAACGAAGATCGAAATTCTGGATACGCGCACAGACGACGCCGATCACACGCGCGCCAAAGCAAACGCAGCGGATTCGCTGGTCAAATATCCTGAAGCGGCGGCCTTTGTCGGTTTGTGGTCATACAACGGCCCGGCCATTCTGAACGCCATCAAGGAAGCTGGAAAAATCGGCAAGGTGAAAATCGTCTGTTTTGACGAAGCAGACGAGACGCTGGCAGGCGTCAAAACCGGTGAAATTTTCGGCACGGTCGTTCAACAGCCTTATGAGTTCGGCTATCAGGCGATAAAGATCATGAAACAAATTCTGGACGGCGACAGTTCCGGCATCCCGGCTTCCAAACAGTCTTTCGTTCCGACGTTGATTATCAACCAAACCAACGTCGAAGAATTTACGGCGAAGTTGAACAAGTTACGCGGCAGATGATTCTGCTGTTTGCACTGGCTACCCCTTTATCAAACTGGAAAGGAAAAACTATGGAACAAGACAAACTCACACGAAGAAAGTTCGTTGCGACAGGCGCTGGCGCGACTTTGGGCGCGATGGTTTTGCCTCGCCACGTGCTGGGCGGAACCGGCTTTATCGCTCCCAGCGATAAACTCAACGTTGCAGTCATCGGCTGCGGCGGACAGGGAGCTTCGGACGCGGCGGAACTCGTCACGGCGGGCGAAAACATTGTCGCGCTGGCCGACGTGGATTTCGGATACGTTGACAAGGCCGTTGCCAACAGCACCAAAGACCGCGACGGCAAACCCAACGAAGCTCGTATCAAATTGCAGGAAGCTTATAACAAGGCGAAACGTTACGCCGATTACCGTCAGATGCTGGATCAGCAGAAAGATATTGACGCGGTGATAGTCGCCACGCCGGATCATATTCACGCGATTGCCGCCAAACATTCGTTGGAAGCGGGCAAGCATGTGTATTGCGAAAAACCGCTGACCTGGTCGGTGCAGGAAGCTCGCGTGCTGCGCGAAACGGCGGCAAAAAATCCCAAGCTGGCTACGCAGATGGGCAACCAGGGACATTCCAACGACGAAGCCCGGCTCATCAACGAATGGATTCAAGCGGGCGTCATTGGCCCGGTTAAAGAAGTGTTCGTCTGGACCAATCGCCCGATCTGGCCGCAAGGCGTTCCGCGCCCGGCCAAAGTCCCTGTCAATCCCGAAGGCGGCGGATTCGGCAACGATTGGACTGCGCGAATGCTCAGCAAGGCAACGGCCAATAGCTTGAGCGGTTTTGCCTCAACGCCGCCCACATTGAATTGGGATTTGTATCTGGGGCCGGCGCCCGAAGTCGAATTCCATCCGATTTATCATCCGTTCAACTGGCGTGGCTGGGTGGATTGGGGAACAGGCGCGCTTGGCGATATGGCTGCGCACCTGATTGACCATCCTTACTGGGCGCTTGATCTGCGCTATCCAGACACTATCGAAGCGACTTCGTCACCGTGGGGCGAAGACAACAAACGCAACCCGGTCAGCCATCCGCTGGTGACTCAGGTGGTTTACAACTTCCCGGCGCGCGGCAACCAACCTCCGGTCAAAATGATCTGGTGCGATGGCGGGTTGATGGCGCCTCGTCCATCGTTCCTGCCGGACAACATCAAACTGGAACGCGGCGGCGGAGTGATCTTCGTCGGCTCGAAAGGCATGCTCATGCACGAAACTTACGGCGAAAAACCGCGCCTGTTCCCGGAAAGCCTGATGGAAGCGGCGAAGAAAGTGCCTCAGAAAATCGAGCGCATCCCGTTCCGCAACGACAAGGACAAACCGCTGCACCGCGTGCAATTCGCCAATGCCTGCAAAGGCAAAGCGAAGCCGGTTTGTTCGTTTGATTACGCTTCGCGGCTGACTGAAACCATGCTGCTCGGCATAGTGGCGCTGAAAACCGGTCAGGGCGAATTGATTCGCTGGGATGGCGAAGCGGGCAAAGTCACCAACAACGACAAGGCCAACCAGCATTTGCACCGTGAATATCGCAAAGGCTGGACGCTGTAATTTTTCTTGTTGTGTTACTGGCAGACGGCATTTGTCGTCTGCCAGTATGAATCCGCTGAGTTTTGTAAGCATTGTACCTCCGGCTCAGGAGGGAATTTCCTTCAGGAGAACATCCTATGAATCGCAAAACCATGTTTCTTTCCGCAGGCCTCGTGTTGATGTTGGCCACTTTGGCGATGGCGGCAGACGTTGCAGGCAAATGGACGGCTCAAGTGCCCGGACGCGGCGGGCAGACTTCGGAAACGACCTTTGTCTTCAAGGTAGAAGGCGACAAACTGACTGGCACGATCTCCAGCCAGATGGGCGAAACCGCTATTTCTGATGGCAAAGTCAGTGGCGACGACATTTCGTTCAGTGTGACGCGCGAAGTGCAGGGCAATTCCTTCAAGATGGTTTACAAGGGAAAAGTCTCTGGCGAAGAAATCAAATTCACGCGCACCATCGAAGGCAGAGATTTTCCGCCGACGGAATTCACGGCCAAAAAAGCCAAGTAACATTGCTTATAGCGATTTTTAGTTGTATGCGACCGACACCGAAAGAAGGATCACAGACGAACACGGATCAGCACAGATGAACACAGATGGAGTTTCAGGTTTGATCTGTGTTTATCTGAGTGAATCAGTGTTCATCAGTGGTTTACGGTCGCACGCATCAGAAAACTGCTACAGGGGGCGGTTCGGCAAAATCGCCCCAAACCAACTTTGATTTGTGAGCCGAGCAGAACCCGCATTGGAATTCCTTCCTGAGCAATTGGCCGATCAATTGTCTGAATCGCAATCCAAAACCCAACGCCACCGAAACGCTTAACCGGGATGTTATGAGTATGACCAGCAAACTTTTTTGGACTGATTCGCATTTATCGAAATTCGACGCCCAGGTTGTCGAAACTCTTGAACTCGATGCTCGACAAGCCGTGGTTCTGGATCAGACGGCTTTTTATCCTGAAGGCGGCGGACAGCCTTGTGATGTCGGCGTTCTGAATGGTTTGGCGGTCGAAGACGTACAAGCTGACAACGAAGGTCGCATACTGCACTTTCTGGCGAACGGTTCAACGCTGAAAGCAGGCGATAACGTTGCCGGAGAAATCAACTGGCAGCGTCGCCGCGAGATGATGCAACAACACACCGGCCAGCACATCATTTCGCAAGCCTTCTTTCAACTTTACGGAGCCGAAACGCGCGGCTTTCGCATCAACGACCGGCTGACCGAAATTGATCTGACGCTGGAATTGCAACCGGAAGAAATCGAACAAGCCATCATTCGCGCCGAAGAATTGGCCAACAGCATCATCTTCGACAATCGCGAAATCCGCGTTTACGAAGTCACGCCCGAAGAAGCCACCCGTTTGCCGCTACGAAAAGAAAGCTTCGTCGCCGATTGCATTCGCGTGATTGAAATTGACGGATTCGACTGGTCGCCTTGCGGAGGCACGCACGCCAACCGAACCGGCGAAGTCGGATTGATTGCCGTTCGCAGATGGGAGCGCGCGAAGAAAATGACTCGATTGCATTTCGTTTGCGGCGTGCGCGCGTTGAACGATTATCGGTTGGCTAACAAATCCGCCGAAGCCGTGGCTTTGAAACTCACTGTTGGCCGCGAAGAAATCGAACCATCTGTCGTTCGATTGCTCGATGACAACAAACGCCTTTCGCGCCGTGTCCGCGAACTTTCGGAACTTGCGGCCAAAGTCGAAGCCGCGGATTTGCTTGCCGCATCCGCGTTCGTTGGCAAAGTGCGAATTGTCGAAAAGGTTTTTACGGATCGAGATTTTGACGAAGCCAAGTTGATCGCCCACCGGTTGGTTGATGAAGAAAACGTTGTCGCTTTACTTGCTGTGCGCGAAGCCGACATGGTTCGCCTGGTCTTTGCGTGTTCGGCAAATGTGACTGCGGATATGAACGTGCTGATGAAAGCCGCCTGCGAACGCTTGGGCGGACGCGGCGGCGGCAAGCCAGACTTTGCTCAAGGTGGCGGAACTAAAATTGAAGTACTCAACTCCGCGATGAAAGCTGCATCAGCGATGGCTGTTGTGTAGCAAATAAGCTTCGTTCAGCCGCCACGGCCAGGAAGCTTTCCAAAAGTTTTTTCTGTGTGCAATCAACCGTTTAAGCCGCCATTCAAAAAAAGTGATTGACAGGTCTGTAAAAAAACTACTCTCCTCGTGCCTTATCAAACTCAGAACAATAAACTACACAACGTCCGATTGACAGTTCTCAAGTTGCCTTCAGCGTGCTGAACGTCTTTGTTCAAGGCCAATTTTCCTTTTGGCAATTGCTGACACGCTGTTTTTTCAAATGTTGAAAACCCATTGCTTTGGCCATTGAAGTGAGTGCGGCTCGCTTAACGCGATAGCCAGCCCGCTCACGATGAAATGCCATATTGAATCCCGCTTGTCACCAAGCGAGGGAGAGGTGTGCTTATGCTCCATCAAGTCTCCAAAATCTCAAGGCGTGCCAGACTCGCTGTCGTCATTTTCATTCTGGCTGTTTCAACTATCGCTGGTTTGGCACTAAATCAGCGGCACTTGTTTACTCAATCAGTCAAACCATTGCAGCTTCAGGTCAGCGCCCAACAGCAACAGCCAACTCCGCTTGATGCTCTGTTTTTCAACGCTTCCGGCTTGCCGATTCGAATTACGGCGGCAACAGCCGTCAACGACAGGGGAGCCTCTACGTTGAATTACACCTTCAGCAACGCCGGAACCTCAAAGGTTAATAGCGCTGATCTGGTTGCCTTTGATTTCAATCCGGCTGGAAGGCTGATGAATGTCCAGACCTGGAATTTGCAGGCGAACATGGATGCAGGCACAAGCCAAAGCCTGTCGCTGAATTTGAAACGGCGAGTAACGCCCGGCAGACGATTGGTAATCAGCGTTGAATCGGTCAGAGATGATGCAGGGATGTGGCAAGTCGGTTTTGATGAACTGGCGCAAGCCATCGCCGCTTCAATCACCGGCCCGCAAGGCACAGTTCCCGCAGCGAAGCACAGCACAGAAAAAACACCTGAATCGTATGGCGCAGCCTTTTGCAGCGATGCTTTCGGCAGAGCCTTCCGGCTTTCCAAGATTGGCGATGGCAAAGCTCTTTCAGCCTTTACCTGCGATCGTGAGCAACGCTTCTCAGCTTTTGGATTCAACGCAAAAAGCCTGACCAGATAATCGTCACAGATTGATTACCAAAACTTTCATTTGCTTTCAGGAGTGCCGATATATTTTCACGCAATCAAAGCCACATCGTCTTGTCGCGTCTCAACAAGATAATCGTATCTGGATTCTTTCTTCTGTTTTTCCTGACCTTTTCGACTTTTTCAGCTTCAGCACAAAGCATCGAACACACCCAGAACACCGCTGATTCTTCTCTGCGAGGCGGCTTGCAGGTTGATCCTTCGACGCTGGGAATGACGATACAGATTCCACTCGGCGAATACTCCGGTCGCGGTGGGCTGAGCATTCCGCTCACGCTCAGCTATGGCTCGAAGCTCTGGCGTATGCAAACTTTAATCGGCTTTGAAGCTTTTCTTGGTTATCAAACTCAATCATCCGCGCTCTTTGCTGAACACTCAATGTCAGGGTGGACAAGCAGTCTGGACCCGCCGGAAATCGAATTTGTCGGGTCCGAGCAGCCTTTCAACTTTAATTCCGGCGATGCCTTGTGTGTGCCCTGCGACCCTCCGTTTGAAGGGACGCCTTATTACATCAACCGTTTGCTGGTTCATATGCCGGATGGCTCAACTCATGAGTTACGAAAGAGCGACATACCTGTAACCGGCGAAAACTTGACGATGAACGGCATTTACTATGCTGTAGACGATTCGCGGCTGAAATACGATGGTGACACCGCCACACTGTATTTGCCCGATGGCGCTCGTTATCTACTGGCCGCGCCCGGTGGTGTGCAGTTCATTGATCGCAATGGCAACAAGCTTAGTTATGACTCGGCTTCCAAACAGTGGAGCGATACGTTGGGCCGCGTGATCAATCTGCCGCCGCTGCAAAATTCCGCATCGGTTGATCTGCAATACTGGATTCCCGGACTGGACGGCACGAACAGGCAGGTCACTTTCCGCTGGCGCAACCTGAGTTATGCCAGAACCGATTCGTCTCAGGCTCTGCGGTATCGTGGCAGCAGAACTTGTGCGGGATGGCCAGATAACCCTGCTTCGCCACATTTATTTCACTCCTCACAAACCACGGATTCGGTTTGCTCAGGCGGGGTTTTGTTTAACCCGATCGTCTTGTGGCAAATCGTTTTGCCGAACAACGCAACTTACACATTCACCTACAACGTTTTCGGCGAAATTGACAAAGTGGTGCTGCCGACGGGTGGTTATCAACGTTACCGATACGACACGGTTGACAGCATCAGCAGCTCGATCCTGGGAGTGATCCCAAATGGCTTGGCCAATCGCGGCGTAGTGGAGCATTGGATCAGCGCCCTGGGGGATGGAACCGACGAAGTCCGTTGGCAATACTCGGCGGTCAATACCACCGACAACTACGCAACCACTGTCATTGGGCCTAATGGAGCCAAAAGCGAACGGTTAATGCACAAGGGAACTTCGCCCAACGTGGCATGGCATTTTGGCTTTGAGGATGTCCGGGCTGGGCGAGCATTCGAAGAGCGAACATACAACGCCAGCGGTCAGATGACCCGCCGAACACTGGTTGACTGGACGATGACGACAACCCAGTTGGCTTCGCCTTTTCAGTATGTGACCACAACCAGCAATCCGCTCGCGATCAATAAAGTGGAGATTCTGCTCGATACTGGCGGCGATGCGCTTGCCGCCACAACGACCATGAGCCACGACTCCGACCTGAACGAGATTGAATCCAAGCGTTATGACTACGTTTCGGTCAACTCAACGACAGCGCAAACTGGCACCATCGGTTCTTTCTCGCTCGGCACATTGCTGCGGACGGAAGAAACGACTTTCCTGCTCAGTGACACGGCGATTTCGCAAACGACACGCGATGCGTATCGGGCGCGCCACATGCTTTCCCTGCCTTCGTTCACGCGCGTCAAACAGGGCAGCACGATTGTTGCCGAAACGCAGTTCAAATACGACGAAAGCGGTTATCCATTGCTGACTTACGGCGCAACGCCGACCGGCTGGGTTGATCCGGCGACAAACATTCGTGGTAACGCGACAACCGTCCGTCGCTGGCTGAACATGAGCGGCTCGACGGTGCAGACACATCCGAATGGTTCCTACCTGGAAACCCACGCCCAATACGATCAATGCGGCAACCCGCGCAAAGCTTGGGATGCAAATGGCAAAGTCAGCGAGGTGTTTTACACGGACGCTTTCAGCGACAGCGTGAATCGCAACACTTTTGCTTACGCCACCAGCGCAACCACGCCCACGCCGGACACGTCTGGTTACTACGCCTCAAACCAGCCGTTTACTTCAAACACGGTTTACGATTTCAACACCGGCAAAGTCATCTCGACAACCGACGCCAACAACCAGACGACGACTTACTCTTATCGCAACGATTCGAATGTAATTGATCCGCTTATTCGTCTTCGCAAAGTGACGCTTCCGGGCGGACTGGGCGAAACGAAATACGAGTTTGGCGACACGCCGGGCAATCTGTACGCCCGCACGCGAACCAAACAAAACGCGACCACCTGGCTGGACGATTACACTTACTTCGACAAGCTGGGACGCCCCTGGCGCAGCGGCCATTTCGAAGCGACTAATTCGTGGAGCGTCAGCGACACCGAATACGACACGCTGGGGCGCGTCAAACGGGTGTCGAATCCTTATCTCGCCGCCAACCTGACGGGCGCAATCAATCCGTCCGGCGTGTGGACAACGACGACTTACGACGATTTGAACCGTGTGCTGACGGTGACAACGCCAGACGGATCGAAGGTCGAAACTATTTACAGCGGCGTTCAGGTGACGGTCAAAGACGCAACCAACAAACAACGGCGCAGCGTGACCGATGGATTGGGACGATTGAAACAGGTGGTGGAAGACCCCGCCGGAACGCCTTTGCAGACCGATTACAGCTACGACACGCTGGGCAATCTGACGGTCGTCAATCAGGGTGGGCAATACCGCTATTTCTTCTACGATTCGCTGTCGCGGCTGGCGCGAGCAAAGAATCCTGAACAGGATGCGAACTCTGCGCTGAATCTGACCAATCCGCCCGCCTACAACAACAGTTGGACGCTTGGGTATTCCTACGACGCTAACGGCAACCTGACTTCGCGCGTGGATGCGCGCAACGTGACGACCAGTTACGGGTACGACGCCTTCAACCGCAATGTCTGGACAGCCTACAACGACGGCATCACGCCTACGCTGGAACGCCATTACGACGGTTTCCAGGGCGGATCGTTCGTCGTGCCCAACGGCAAAGGGCGTTTTTTCTATCACGTCAACTTTACGCAGAACCCTGCCACCGGCGGAGTCGGATATTCGCGGCTGGTGGTCAATTCGTATGACGCCATTGGTCGAACGACGGCGCAAACGCAAGGCTTTTTGGCCAACGACGGCGTGACTTGGAAAGATTACCAGGTGTCGCGCACGTACGATCTGGCCAGCCACACGCTAACGCAAACTTATCCTTCAGGTCGCAGCGTCAGTTACAGCTACGCCGCCAGCGGCAGGCTTTCCAGCGCCAGCGGCAATCTCGGCGGAACTTCGTACACTTACGCCGACACCATCGAATACAACGCCGCCGGGCAGATGCTCAAAGAGCGCTTTGGCACGAGCACGAACCTCTATCACCGTCACGCCTACAACAACCGCTTCCAGATGATCGAGACCCGGCTGGGCACAAGTTCGACCGATTCGCAAAGCTGGGATCGCGGGGCGCTGATTTTCTATTACAGCAACAAAGCCCGCACGGCTTACCAACCTTTCTCCAGTCAGGACGACAACAACGGCAACGTCTCAATGGCGGAGCATTACGTGCCGGTGACGGTGTCGGGCGGGACGGTCACGAGTTACGCCGTGGCTCAGCGAGACCGGTACGAATACGATGCGCTGAACCGGATTCAATCCGTCGCGTCGGAGCAGATGACTACCGGCTACAGTTGGTCGCAAGTGGCGTCGCAAACCTTCGCGTATGACCGCTGGGGCAATCGAACTTCGGTCACCGGCCAAACCGCTCAGAGTTGGAGCACGACGGAAGCCGCCGCCACCAACCGGCTGAAACTCAGCACGGGCAATCAATGCGCGGGCGTGAAGAATGGCTTATGCTACGACGCTGCGGGGAACGTGATCTTTGACAATCAATTGGGCGCGAGCGGCGACCGGACGTACGACGCCGAAAACAGGATGATTTCGGCGACGACAGCGAACAAGTATGTCTACGACGCAGACGGCAAACGAGTGCGTCGGCAGGTTGGCTCGTCGCAATACTGGCAGGTTTACGGCATCGGCGGCGAACTGGTGGCGGAATACCAATGGAACGGCTCGACGGCTACCTTGCTGAAAGAATACGGCTCCGGCGGTGGAGCCTCAGTCGTGGCCGAAGGCGCGACAGTGCGCTGGCTGGTGGCGGATCATCTGGGAACTCCGCGCATCATCGCCGATCAGTCAGGAAGTTTGAGCGGAATCACCCGGCACGATTACTTGCCCTTTGGCGAAGACAATTTCGCCGGTTCTGTGCGGGTCGGGAACGGTTACCAGGACGAAGGGGTACGCCAACAGTTTACCGGCTACGAACGAGACGATGAGTCGGGTTTGGACTTCGCCGAAGCAAGATATCACGCTCCTAAACAGGGACGGTTCACAAGCCCCGATCCGTTGTTGGCAAGCGCGGGTTTTAGCGATCCGCAAAGCTGGAATCGCTACTCTTACGTTGGGAATCATCCAACTACCGTTACAGATCCAAGCGGTTTGCTCTGGGCATACCACAGCGGGTTGAATCGTTACCAGTGGTTTGATGGGGACAAGTTGTCGGCGGCAGATGCAGCAGCCGGGTGGAAGGCTGTAACAAGTTATGTCTATTTCGACCCTAGCGAGGGATTTGTTGTTCTTGATCCTTATAACAACCGAAGTCAGGCTTATGAAACCAGAGAAGAAGCAGAAAGGGGCTTACGTGACTTTGTAGTTGCTCATGACCCTCCTGGAGACAATAACTTCTGGTGGGCTGTCGGGGAAATAATGAATTTTATTCCCCCCGGTGGAATAGCCAAAGGAATAACCAAACAAGCGGTTGAAACTGTAATCGTAGAGTCGGGCGAGAAGGCGTCAACGCGCGCAGCCGCGAGGCTTATTGTCAATCGAGCCGTAGGCAAAGCAGCCGAAGCTGTTGCTGAAAAGGAACTGGTTGCAGAGGGCAATAAGATTATTGCCAGCCAGGTTGCTGTCAGAACTTCTGCGGGCATTCGGATCATTGATCACCTGATCGAGACTCCAGCGGGCAAGCTTATTGCGATAGAAATCAAAGCTGGCGGTGGGGCGAGAACTAAGTTGCAAATAGTCAAAGACAATTTGATGGCAACAGAAGGGGCAGTAATGGTTAGCAAGAAGGTTCCGGCATTAATGCGTGGAACAACGCAGGTAATTCAAACTATCGAAAGGCGCTACTAATGGGGCTTATAAGTGATTTACAGAAAAGCATACTCAATGAAGTTTCTACGAGAATTGTAAAGTACGGCTTTGACGGCAAGCCTAAAGTGCAAGACTTTTATAAAAAAATACCGTCTGGTCGTCAGGTTTTTCATTTATCGTTCATAAGACATAAAGAGGATATTGATATAACGGTTGACGTGGCTGTGCGTTTTGATTCTGTGGAAGACCTTATCAATGAGTACAAGCCTTATCTGACGAAGACACAAAAAAAGGATACAGCCACTCTGGGGTGTGAGCTTGGCAATCTTATTGAGGGTGAGCCGCGAAGATTTAGTCTTTACAGCGTTGATGATGCTGGTGACGTGGCCGATGAAATAATTGACTTCTTTGCTCGCGTCGGCATTTCCTATCTGGAGAAGTATTCCGATATGGAAGCTGCGCTTGAAGCACTAAGCGGTGATGATCGCGATGCCTGGCTTCACATGCCTTTTCATGACGAGCGAGCAAAGAAAGCTATTGCACTTGCCTTCCTTCTAGGCCCAAAGGACAAGTTTCATAAAATTGCAGCCGCCAAAGAAGAATTTCTGACTTCAAGGAATGAGCAAGGGCTGGAAACTTTCCTAAAGCTGAAAAATGACTTGGCAGCAAAATTGAATGAGTAATAGCCATTCACCTCAATGGCCGAACATTATGTGCCGGTGACGGTGTCGGGCGGGACGGTGACCAGTTACGCCGTGGCGCAACGCGACCGATACGAATACGACGCGCTGAACCGCATTCAATCCGTCGTGTCGGAACAGATGACGACCGGCTATAGTTGGTCGCAAGTGGCGTCGCAAACCTTCGCGTATGACCGCTGGGGCAATCGAACTTCGGTCACCGGCCAAACCGCTCAGAGTTGGAGCACGACGGAAGCCGCCGCCACCAACCGGCTGAAACTCAGTTCAGGAAACGTCTGCACGGGCGCGAAAAACGGTCTGTGCTACGAAGCGAAATGATGCAACAACACACCGGCCAGCACATCATTTCGCAAGCCTTCTTTCAACTTTACGGAGCCGAAACGCGCGGCTTTCGCATCAACGACCGGCTGACCGAAATTGATCTGACGCTGGAATTGCAACCGGAAGAAATCGAACAAGCCATCATTCGCGCCGAAGAATTGGCCAACAGCATCATCTTCGACAATCGCGAAATCCGCGTTTACGAAGTCACGCCCGAAGAAGCCACCCGTTTGCCGCTACGAAAAGAAAGCTTCGTCGCCGATTGCATTCGCGTGATTGAAATTGACGGATTCGACTGGTCGCCTTGCGGAGGCACGCACGCCAACCGAACCGGCGAAGTCGGATTGATTGCCGTTCGCAGATGGGAGCGCGCGAAGAAAATGACTCGATTGCATTTCGTTTGCGGCGTGCGCGCGTTGAACGATTATCGGTTGGCTAACAAATCCGCCGAAGCCGTGGCTTTGAAACTCACTGTTGGCCGCGAAGAAATCGAACCATCTGTCGTTCGATTGCTCGATGACAACAAACGCCTTTCGCGCCGTGTCCGCGAACTTTCGGAACTTGCGGCCAAAGTCGAAGCCGCGGATTTGCTTGCCGCATCCGCGTTCGTTGGCAAAGTGCGAATTGTCGAAAAGGTTTTTACGGATCGAGATTTTGACGAAGCCAAGTTGATCGCCCACCGGTTGGTTGATGAAGAAAACGTTGTCGCTTTACTTGCTGTGCGCGAAGCCGACATGGTTCGCCTGGTCTTTGCGTGTTCGGCAAATGTGACTGCGGATATGAACGTGCTGATGAAAGCCGCCTGCGAACGCCTGGGCGGACGCGGCGGCGGCAAGCCAGACTTTGCTCAAGGTGGCGGAACTAAAATTGAAGTACTCAACTCCGCAATGAAAGCTGCATCACTGATGGTTGCCGTGTAGCAAATAAGCTTCGTTCAGCCTCCTCCGCCCAGAAGGTTTTCAATACTTTTTGTGCGCAATCAATCATTTAAGCTGTCATTCAAAAAAGGGATTGACAGTTTGAAAAAAAAACTACACTTCGGCGCGTCAAGCAACTTTCAAATTACGAATCAGATAAAAATCAACTGCTCAAGTTCTTTGCCCTTCGGCGCTGGTTGTAGCCAACAGTCAAGCTCGCTCAACTCCTCTGCGCTGATTTCCTTCGTTTGACAAGTCAACAGACCGCTCTCTTTCACGACTGCACAACAAAGGCTGCCGCAAGGTGTGTCTATCAGGGAGAAGTGTATGCGTTATCAAATCAACCGAAAAATCGTTCTGCCGGCGTTTGGCATTTGCGTAATGCTGATCGCAGTGACAATGGCATTGGTTCCAGGTTCCAGGCTGAAAAACCTGTTATTGGCAGATGCTTCAGCTACCAAAACTTTGCAGCCGCCCGCCAGAACTCAGGCCAAACGGGTCAAGCGAGTTCTTCTGTGGCCGCAATTTCAAACCGCCTTGCAGGCGCTGGGAAATCGGCTTGAGGCAGTGGGCAAAGAGCGTTTGATTTTGGTCGGAACCATCCGGCGAAACAGCGCAAGAGCCGTTGAAACGCCAATGCGATTGGTCATTGAAATGCCCGACAGGTTCCGTTTGGAAGAACAGATCGGCAATGGGGTGCGCGTTACCACGTTCGATGGAGAAAAGCAGGACGGATTGAAACGTTCGGATGGGACCATCTCGGACGAAAGAGATGTGGATGAAATCGAATCGCTGATTTTTGACGGTGTTGAGCATTTGTTTTCGGGACAGATGGAAGGCCTGGCCAAACGCGAAATCGGCGTTTATCTGCAACCCAACGAAACCGCAGTCGCCAACTATGCCGGGCCTTATTACAACGTTTATGAAGTGATGGATCGCATCACGCATGCGTTCACACATCGTTCCCAACGAAAGCTTTATTACTTCAACGCCGAAACCTCATTGCCCGAAATCATTCGGTACAAAATCGAACGAAGCCGTGGTTCGTTGAATGTCGAAGTCAGATTGACTGATTGGCAAAAATTCGACGGCCAACTCATTGCCAGAACATTCACACGGTTGGAAAACGACGCTGAGGCGCTGGCGCTCAAAATCAATGCCGCCAGTATTCAACCCACTGCCAACGACGGCATTTTCACCATTCCGGGAAGATGAGTCTGTCCGAAACCGTAGGGCAAACTGCCCAGTTTGCTCCGGTTCCTGTTGAAGAAGCCTTTCAAGCTCGCCGGGCAATTTTGACTGCCTGGCTTATTTCGAGGAGTTGTTTATGCCGCATTTGAATTTACTTTCGCGTATTCGCCAGGTTTCTCTGCTGATTGTGTCGCTGATGATGTTTACTTCGGTCACAGCGATTGGGCAAACGGCTTCGCATACCAGAGAGCCACAACGGAATTTTGCGCCCGCGGGAGCTTTCAGCCTTGGCGATTTCGAATCCATCAACACCACCAACGGCAATCTCATTTTGCGGTATACGCTCGGCCAACTGCCACCCGGACGCAATGGAATGCGCGGCGGTTTTTATCTGCAATACAACAGCAAGCTTTACGACACCTTCATCGGCGAAGCGCTGGATATTTCCGGCCAGGTGTCGCTGCAAAATCTGTTGCGCGATACCAGCGAAGCGGGTTGGCGCATGCGTTTTCGCTATGAACTGCTGGTCACCAACCGCAATAACGAAATTGACGGCGGTTATGAACAGGCAGCCTTTAATGCCTGTCAGAGTCAGGGTTCCAGTTCGGAGCAAAATGAACTGGCCACTTTTAAGTGGAAAGTCAGGATGCGTTTTCCGGATGGAGCCGAGCATTTGTTTCGGCCAAGCGGATATGCCGATGCGCGCGGCGACGGATATTTCAATGTTGATACCTACGGCAATGTCTTCAGCTTTGGGTGTGCGGTGCCACCAGGCAGTCAGGGCTGTGGCTGTTCTTATTCTCAAAACACGGATCCGAATCCGCGAATGACTTATTACAGCGCCGATGGTTCGTATCTGCGGCTGACCGTGGAGCGCAATCAGGATTGGACGCTTTATTACCCCGACGGCAGCAAAGTCAGCAATCAGGGCGCAGTCCAGCGGGTTTATGATCGTAACGGCAATTATTACGAGATCGTCAACAACACCATCACCGACAATTTCGGGCGCAGCACGACGTTGACTTATGACGCTGCAACGGGCGACGACCTGATCACGCAAACCGGCGTAGGCGGAACGCCGCTGGTCTGGCGCATCAAGTGGAAAACTGTTTCCATCGTCAACAAAGGTTACAGTTCGACGGCGGTTGGGCAACAACAGGGAAACACTTCGATTCAGCAATGGACGGCGGATTATCGCGTCGTTGACAAAATCATACTGCCCACGCAATTGGGCAATCTCAGCTATACGTTCAACTACAACACCTCGACGGGATGGGCCGAAGTTTCTTCAATCATCATGCCCGCAGATTTAATAGGCGCGCCGCCACTGGTGCCTCCTGAAACGCCGCCGCAGGTGGCTTATCAATTCACTCATCCCGGCCCTTTATCCAACGGCTTGCCGCGCTGCACGAACATTCTGCGCGGGTATCCATCAACCAAAACGCTGACCTGGCAAGCTCAGACAGACGGCGGGACTTCGCCAGTGACGGAAACCTGGCTTTACGACATTGGCAACACCGTGACAACAATCGCTGCGCCCGATGGCGGAGTGACGACCGAATTGCACGGCGACACCAGCTACCCCGCGCCGGACGGCGGATTGCTCAAACGAGTCGAACGGCCTGACGGCACTAAAACCGAGCGCATTTACGCCTTGAATCCTCAACCCTGGCTGGGTTCATTGCCGCCGCCATTGTCGGAACGCAACGCCTTCGTCAAAACCGAATTCACCACCATCAAAAACGCTGGCGGGACTTACGTCAAAACCGCCATCAAGGATTTCGCCTACGACAAAAACGGCAACGCGCTGCAAATCACCGAATACGATTGGGTGGATTACAGCCTCGTCCCCAAAGACGGCAGCGGATTGCCCACAGGCATTCCGGGCGGAGCGACGGTCAAACGAGTCACGCTGAACAGTTACAACAACCCCACGCCGGATTCCTCCACGCCCGGCAATCACTCCAACGCCTATTGGAACGTCGCTCCGTCGGGTGGTTACACCACGCTGACGCTGAACGCCATCGCGTCAAAAGAAATTCGCGCTACCGCCGCAGGCGCAGTGCAAGCGCGCACCGAATTCAGTTATGACAATCCGGCGACCACCGCCAACGTGACCGTCACGCGCAGTTGGGATTCGACCAAAGGCGCGGTCACTACGCCGCTCACCAGCGGCAATTCGATTGCGACCACCAATCAATACGCGACTTACTCCAACGGCGCGACCGGCAAGCTCGTCAAGACCTTTGACGCGAACAATGTGGCGACGGGCTATACCTACGGAGACATTGGCAACGGCGTGACGGATTTGTATGTCACCAAAACCATCGTCGCCGAAACGACCTCTGTCGCGCGCACTTCGGAAAACAAATACGACTTTCACACCGGAGTCGTCACCGAAGCCAAAGACACGGACAACAACGTCGTCACTCAAACAACGCTGGACGTGTTTGGCCGTCCGACCTTGGTCAAAGAAGCGGTTGGAACTGCCGTCGAACGCCGCACGGCGACGGAATATTCCGACACCTTGCGCCGCGTCATCACCCGTTCGGATTTGAACACCGCCGGCGATGGCAAACTGGTTTCCATTCAACATTACGATCAACTCGGTCGGATTCGTTTGAGCCGCTCGCTGGAAGATTCCACAACCCAAGACCCGTACAACGAACAGCACGGCATCAAAGTGCAAACGCGATATTTCGCTGGCAGCGCGACATATCCGAATGGTTATACGCTGACATCGAATCCTTATCGCGCGGCAACGTCCGGCTCCGCGGGCAGCGAAACGACAATGGGTTGGACGCGAACGAAAACCGAGCCAGGCGGGCGATTGATTGAAACGCAAACCTTCGGCGGCGCGAATCAGCCTGAGCCTTTCGGAGCGAACACTTCCGGGACAGGCGCTATCACAACCAGCTATGACGCAAATGCCGTCACCGTCACCGATCAGGCTGGCAAACAGCGGCGCAGCTTGACCGATGCGTTGGGGCGATTGATTCGCGTGGACGAGCCGAACGGCTGCAACAACTGTCTGGGCAGCGTTTCGTCGCCCTCGCAGCCGACCGAGTATCTTTACGACGCGCTCGATAACCTTCGCAAAGTGACGCAAGGGACGCAGACGCGCTTTTTCACCTACGATTCGCTTTCGCGTTTGCTGCGCGCGCGGAATCCTGAACAGGCCGTCAACGCCGCGCTCAATTTGACCGACCCGATCACCGGCGCCAGCCAATGGGCAATGGCGTATTCTTATGATAACAACGGCAATTTGTTGACGCGCACAGACGCTCGCAATGTGACGACGAGTTACGCTTATGACGCGCTCAATCGCAACACTGCTGTCAGTTACAACGACGGCGTCACGCCGGGCGTCAATCGCTATTACGACGGAGCGATCAGCAACGGCAAGGGGCGGCTCCATTACAGCGTCAGTTACAACTTGCATCCGCTCAGCGGCTACGCTTACTCGATCACGCAGATCAATGGCTATGACGCGATGGGGCGCGCGTCGAGCCAGCAGCAGGGCTTTCTCAACAGCGCGGGAACTCAATGGCATTACTACCCGGTTTCGCGGACGTACAATCTGGCTGGCAACGTGTTGACGCAGACCTATCCTTCGACGCGGACGGTCAATTACAGTTACGCGGCCAGCGGACGGTTGAGCAGTTTCAGCGGCAACATCGGCGACGGCGTGACGCGAACTTATGCCGATACGTTCAGTTACAATGCCGCCGGGCAGATGACGAAAGAACGGTTCGGAACGACGACCAACCTGTATCACAATCTGCATTACAACAATCGTTTGCAGTTGGTGGAAAATCGGTTGGGGACAGACGCGAACAGTTCGACTACGTGGAATCGCGGAGCGTTGATCAACTACTACAGTAATCAGGCTCGGACGGCGAACAATCAATGGTTGAACGCGACGGACAACAACGGCAACGTCACTCGCGTCCAGCATTTCGTGCCGACTGCGGATGTGGCAGACCCGATCAACAATTACGCCGTGCCGATGATTGACGATTATGATTACGACGCGCTGAACCGCATCACGCTGGTGACGGGGCGTCAACAGGCGTCGAGCGGCAGCGGCTGGACTTCGGTTTACGCGCAAGGTTATTCGTATGACCGCTGGGGTAACCGGACGATCAACAACGGAGCGACTTGGGGAACCGGAATCAACAACACTCTGTACACGGTGGATGCTGCGACGAACCGCTTGACGGCGATGAACGGCATTGGGATGACTTATGACTCGGCGGGAAATCAGACCTACGACGCGACGGGCAATCGCTGGTTCGATGGCGAGAATCGCATGCACAAGGCGACGCAAGGCAGCACGACCAGTCATTACGTGTACGACGCCGACGGCAAACGAGTCCGCCGCATTATCGGCAGCGTGGAGTATTGGCAGGTCTACGGCATCGAAGGCGAATTGATTGCCGAATACCCGGTCAACGGAACTGCCAGCACTCCGCAAAAAGAATACGGCTACCGGAATGGGCAAATGCTGATCGTCGCCGAAGGCAGCAAAGTGCAATGGACGTTGGCTGATCATCTGGGGACTCCGCGCATGGTTGTGGACAAGAGCGGGCGTTTGTTTGATGACCCGGCCACGACGACGTATGACGAGAGATTGGTGCGGCACGATTATTTGCCGTTTGGAGAAGAGTTGTTTGTCGGCATGGGCAACAGCAGCATACGCAGCGCGGGGATGGGATATGTGGCTGATGCGGTTCGGCAAAAGTTTGTCGGCTATGAAAGTGATAATGAAACCAGTCTCGACTTTGTTCAGGCCAGATATTACTCGTCCACACAGGGCAGGTTTACGAGCGTTGATCCGCTGAACCCAGTCATTGATTATACGAGTGACAGAGCTTTCTATAAGCACATCGCTCAGCCCCAAAACTGGAATGGCTACGCGTTGGATCTAAACAACCCGCTGAAATATGTGGATCGCGACGGAAAACACCCGGCTTTGGTAGGAGCGCTAATTGGAGCGGTGGTTGGAGCAGGTATAGAACTTGCTAAACAGGTGTACACGCTACAGCCTGGAAAGGAAATTGATTGGGGAAAGGTTGCGGGAGCCAGTGTTAGAGGAGCAGTTGTTGGCGGGGTTGCAGGTGCTACGGGCGGGTTATCGCTGGTACCATATGTATTCGCTTCAGCGGGAGCGAATATTGTAGGAGGCGTAGCTGGAAGAGCAACAGAGATGGCAACAAATGGGGCGTTAGAAAACGCCGATGATTATGCGCTTGATATGGACTCGATGGTGGTGGACGGGCTCGCTGGTGTAGCGGGTGGCTTGGCTGGAAAGTTCGCTGAATCGCAAGCAATTAGGCAAGCTGGTCAGCAGTATCTAAACAGCTCGGTTTACAATAGATCAGTACAAACACTGCGAAATATTGGCGGCAAGAGTGACAGGCAGATCAACAATGCTGTGCAGACTGTCCAGTCTGGTTTCAATAACTTTTTCTGGTGGGCTAATCAGGCCAGGGACAAAGTGCGTGCTGCAGCAACAGCGGGAACCACGGCAGCGGCCAAGAAATACAAGCCTGTTGACTGTGATAAGCTTGGTAGTGGGTGTAAAACAGAGGTACGAATTGTCGAGTAAAAATGCACATCAGGTTTTCAAGATTTCTAGCCACACGCAAGATATGGACAGTGATGCTCAAAAACGTTATTTACAAAGCGGAGTACGGCTGGCGAGGCAAGACATTATCATTACTATCCACATCCTTTTGGGTCTTCGTTCTTGTCAAGCATCCTGAAACCCTGACCAGATTATGGCAAGCATCAGGATGGATTTGGCGGGCTTGCGAGGTTTTCACTCTCGCACTAATTCCGCTTCTACCACTGGAATCATTCATTTCAAGAACAGTTTTCACCGACACCTTGATTGAGCACAGGTCAATGTTTGGGATGAAGCTAACCAGAGCTTATTCGGGCGTCACAAAACTTTTTCAGGATACCTATTCTCTAAAGATTCAATTTGAAGATGGGAAAAAGGTGAAAATCTGGAGTTCCAAAGGCGACCTAGGAAAAATAGTTTCCATTATTCAAAAACAGGCTGGCAAACCCGTTCTCGTTGAGACCACATTTTGAAGTTATCTTTTTGCCTGACGCTTCACCAACACAACCGAAGGAATCGGAAGAGTCGGCTGATAACCGAACATTATGACCGGTTTCTTTTGTTGGAAGTTTCGGAAGTCATAATGCAGGTTATCATCCGCCCCGGCTTCTATCTGATCCCAGGGCAATCGCTCTATAAAGTCAGGAGGTTGAGGGGGTTACGTTAAGGATTTTAAGCAGATAAGTTCGATCCCAACCAGCCCTCAATCTCTTGGTTTTGATACCGCGTTTCAAGCTCGTTTCCTGTTTTAACAAGTTATGCGTCAGTTTTCTGACCAGAGCCAGATTCTCCGGCGCATTCCCTACTCGAACGCGCGAATCGTCTTCTCTAAACGCCACATCCAGTATCCAATGCGACGAATTTTCAATTCCCCAATGACCGCGCACCGCTTCGGCGGCACGTTTCGCATCCACTGCCAGGCTGGAAATGTAGTAGCGACGCTCCGTGCTTGCCTGCCCGTTCAGTTGACGAGTCGCTTCGACCATAATCAAACTTTTCAGATCACTCCACTGCTCTTTCTGATAAAGCCACGTCGGCGCGGCCAGGCTGTAAACGCGGCGCGTTTCTTCGCGCCCGTGTCCATTCTCTTTTGTTTCGAACACATCGGCAGAGCCTGGTTTATCGGATTTTCGTTCTTCCTTTTGCGCGGCGCATTCGGCTTCAAAGATGCCTTCGACTTCAGCACGCAGATTCGGTTGATTATCCTTCAACGCCAACACGTAATCGCCGCCTTGTTCGCAAATCTGTTCGGCAATCTCTTTCTGCGTTCCCATGGCGTCAATCGTCACAATGCAACCCTTGATGTGGAGCAGTCGCAACAATTCGGGGATGGCCGTAATTTCATTCGACTTCTCGTCAACCTTGACCTGTCCGAGCGTCAGCCGATTGCTTCTGGCCCAGGCGCTGACCAGATGAATCGGCCCCTTGCCAACTCCGCGGTTGTGCGAACGGCGCAACGTCTTGCCATCAATGGCAATCAACTCTACATCGGTCAAAGTTCGAATTTCTTCCACCCAGGAAATGAAACACTTGTTGAATTCAACCGGGTCCAAATGAGCAAACACATCGCCAAAAGTATCGTGCGAAGGAATTCCGTCGGGCAATTCCAAAAAGGTTCTCAACCAATCCTGATTGGATTTGCCCCACTCTTCCATGTCGGTGAAGCCTTCGGCTCCGCAGATCGTCGCCAAAATGGCGATGGCAATGATGTCAATCAACTTGTGACGCTTGTTCAGATTATCCCGGCGCGGATCGGTAAGAGAGAGAAAAAAATCCAATACCGACGGCCTCTGTGCAACCTCATTCTGAGTTTTCGTGGTCATTGTGGAACCGTCCTTTCCACACGCCACTTAGCCACTTCATCTGCTACTTGTAAAGTGATGACTGACGCTAATTTATAGAGCGATTGCCCTGTATCTGATCCCCCCTTGCGCATCGGCTGCGTGGCTGTCGGCTCTGCGGCTCGCGCACTCACACACTCCGCCGAACGCTTCCTCATATTGTGGCTTGCGCGCGCGCCCTTAGCGCTCATTCAGCTTTCTGTATTGCCTCGGATTGGAAAGCAAAGGCTCGCTCACTTCCTAAGACAACGCCGGTCGCATCAACAGCTTCAGTGGCAACATCGGCGACGGCGTTTCGCGCACTTATGCCGACAGTTTCCTGTTCAACGCTCAGGGACAGATCAAACGCGAACGCTTCGGCACGACGACGGCGCTTTATCACAATATCCACTACAACTCGCGCGGGCAGGCAGTGGACATCCGCCTGGGGACAAGCTCCGCAGACGAATGGACGTGGAATCGCGGCGCGCTGATCACCTACTTCAGCAATCAGGCGCGCAGCATTGGCAACGCTTTTCTCAACGCCAGCGACAACAACGGCAACGTCACCATGCAGGAACATTACGTTCCTTCCGATGACGCTTATTCCAGTTACGCCATTCCGCTGCGTGACACTTACGAATACGACGCGCTGAACCGCGTCACCCAAGCCAACGGAGTTCAGCGAACGACGGGCGGTTCTTGGCCTTCGGTTTACGCACAGCATTACAGCTACGACCGTTGGGGCAATCGCTGGACCAACTCCGGCGGAACCTGGGGCGCGAACATCTTCAAGACCGTCATCCTGCCGAACTCGGCCAGCAATCGGCTGAACGGGATGACGTATGACTCAGCCGGAAACACCACCACCGACAACATCACGGGCGGAGGCACGCGGACTTACGACGCCGACAACCGCATGACTTCGGCGCAATCGGGCGCGACTTGGAATTATTACGTGTACGACGCCGACGGCAAGCGCGTGCGGCGCATCGTCAACGGAATCGAAACCTGGCATGTGTACGGTTTCAGCGGAGAGTTGCTGGCGGAATATCCGGTCAACGGCGCGACGGGTTCTCCGCTGAAGGAATATGCCAACTGAGGTGGTCACGGTTTGACGGACACGGAACTCTCTTAGCAGAATCGTCAAACCTGTATGAAAAAAACATCTGCAAAATCTGCCGTCAACAAGACCACCAAAACACGTCGCAAATATGACGACGCTTTTAAACAACAAGCTTTGCAACTCATACGTCTTGGACAATCCGATGCCGACCGTGGCCCAATCGCTCGGCATCGGAGAAGGCGTGCTTTACAAATGGAAGCAAGCGCAACGTCCGGCGGCTCAGGAGCTGGAGTTGGAGCAGTTGCGAGCCAGGCTCAAGCAGGTCGAAACCGAGCGAGACATCTTAAAAAAAGCCTTGAGCATTTTCTCCCGACAGACGTGACGGGGCGCTACGAATTCATCGCCTCGCAAGCAGAGGCCTTTGCGATCAATGCTCTTTGTCAAAGCTTGGAAGTCAGTCGCAGTGGTTAT